>Ga0209751_10000172_pt1 | contig 67397 bp, 60 predicted proteins | sample RifCSP13_1_FD_184019 | JGI IMG/M metagenome (GOLD analysis project Ga0209751, IMG submission 184019) | Soil microbial communities from Rifle, Colorado - Rifle CSP2_sed 13_1 (SPAdes) (version 2) | ecosystem: Environmental > Terrestrial > Deep subsurface > Rock core/Sediment | place: Rifle...
AGTGTCATCAACAGGGCAGAGGGTTGGGTAACTGGTCTTCAATTCGCCGCGCTCGCTCTGTCCGGGTTATCCGGGCACGATCGGCAGCATTTCATACAAAACTTTTCCGGCGCGCATCGTTATATCGGAGATTATTTCACTGAACAGGTTCTTCGTCGGCAACCACCCGATTTGCAGGCATTCATGCTGCAAACCAGCATCCTTGACCGTTTTTCAGAATCGCTTTGCAATGCCATTACCCGTAACACGGATGGTCATGCAATGCTGGCACGGCTGGAAGCTGCCAATTTATTCCTGGTGCAGCTGGATAATGAGCGCCGGTGGTTCCGTTATCATCGTTTGTTCGCTGAATACTTGCGCGAATTGCTATATGGGACATTCCCGGACCTCGTTCCAGTCTTGCACCGGCGCGCCGTCCAATGGTTTGAGAGCAGAGGTCATATCGAAGAAGCTGTCCAGCATGCCTTGGAGACGAAGGATCACGATCTGGTCGCTTATCTCATCATTCAGTTGCGCGAGTTCCATGGCAGACAGAGCCACGTCAATACATTGTTGAAGCTGATGCGCGCCCTGCCGCCGGACTACATCCGCTCACGACCCAATTTGTGCTTGGGATACGCCTGGTCATATGCCATCAATGGAAAATTTGACCAGGTCGAGACGCTGCTGAAACTCGTGGAAAATTATCTGCAGCAAGAGCAAAAATTGCTGGGCAATATTTCATCCGAAGATGAAACTGCTCCCAATCACCGGTTTTTCAGCAGCCTGCTAGAAGAGCGGTCACACCGTGCTTGGCGATCTCACGTATGAATATGATGCAAACGGGGACGCATGCGAATGAGTGGTAGTTTCGCGCCCAGACGCAAACAAGTAGCGAATCCATTCTTGTCACCTTACTGCGCCCCGGACACCCGAGCACTGATGGCAGAAAGAAATACGGGATTTCTTTCGGTTCGGGCTACTCATCAACCACTTCGGCTGACCGAAGCTTAGGGATATATGGGCCTCGGACGTGAAGAATCGTTACTTCCTTTTTCTCCACGATAAATAGAATCCGATAGCGTTGAACTATCAGCTGCCGGATAGGAACATCTAGGTCCTCGCTCTCCGGCGCAAGGGGACAGGTCAGGGGTAGTGAGGTCAGTCGGGTTTGAATGGCGTGGCGGAGTTGGCGGAGCCATGCTTTGGCTTTTTCTGGTCCCCAAACCCGACTGCCCCATTGGTAAGACGATGTGATATCTGATTCTGCGTCAGGGTGGAACCGAACACTGTACTTTTTCATTAGTCTTCGCTTGGAATGTTATTCTTGGCGAAGAAGTCTGCGAAAAACTGCTCTGCCGTTCGGCCTTTCTTTTGCCTCAGCGTTTCCAGCCGCTGCCGCAATACTGCCAGAGTTTCTGCTCGTTCCTTAAGTTCGAGCAACTCCTGATAGCTCTCAGCGTCCTGCACGACCACGGCAGCTTTGCCATTGATGGTAAGAACCACCGGCTCTCCAGTTTTCTTCATCTGGCGCATGACCTTGTTGCTGTCGCGCTTAAACGTTGAGAGGCTCATTATGTCCCGTGCAAGCTTCATGGTAATACCTAGCATAGATAAATTTGCATCTAATTTTACTAGACATTCAGTCTAGGGAATTGCAATAAGCCTGTCAAGGGGCTTACGCCGGGGCAACCCTTGGCTAGCTACCGTTGCTCTGAAACTTAAAGCCACAATTCTAATTTCTTGTGAGATCCTCACAACAACGATTACAAATAACGGAAGAAAAGGAGTTGATTGCGCGGGCGATCCATGAACTAAGTTCCCGTCTGTCATCCTCGAGGCGCGCATATGCTGCGCGGCCTTCAGTTAAGAGGTAGATGATCAAGTGCCCTGCGCCGGGCGAAAGATAGTGTGCGATGTCTTTGAGCGCCGCGACCTGAGGCACCAAGGAGCTGAAAACTCTGCGTTAAAGAACAGAGCGCGCTCGAGCCTAACGAGCTTCAAGACATCGGAAAGCACCTCCATCCTGGCAACACTCAAGAACCGGCCTTTAGACCAAGAATACGGGACGATCAGTGAAAACCTACGGGAGTAGACCTTGGTACTCGTTGAGGATGTTTCAAGCGGGTCGTCGGGAATCGGCGGAAATCCGCTGACCACGGCTGACGTTAAGGCACTGGCAGCGGGCAAGTGAGTTTCACTAATCAGTGACTAGCCTCATGCAAAAGGGCATTTTTTTATACTGTGCCCTTTTGCTTTCCAAACGTGCGTAATGAACAAAGAAGCCGGCGCCTCCAACTAGCGCCAGCTTCTAGTCTGTTCCACGTTGGACCAGCAGACGCTCGTCCGCTGCCCCGCAAGGGTTAGGAACTATGCGTTTGCAGCGGCCGACGCTGCCTTATCCAATATCTTTACAGCCCGGCCTGCATCAGCGACGCCGAAGATTATGACCGGCGAATTGGTTGTTGGCTCGATGCCGCTATAGGCATAGTTGATGTTAATATCCGCTTCACCCAGTTGTGAAGCCGCACGTGCTAATTCGCCCGGCCGGTTTGGAAGTTTAACTTGAGCAACCTCCGCTTCTTTGTGCTTGAGCTTTTGGCTGTCCAGAACCGATTTGGCTTTGGTTGGATTGTCAACCACGAAACGGACCAGGCTCTCGTCCTCCCACGGGATTGATTGGAAGGCCAGAATGTTTACGTTACTATCAGCCAGCGCTCGGCAGACCTTTGCCAGAGCGCCCGGCTCATCGTCCATGCGAACAGAAAACTCTTTTGCTTTGGGCATAAATTAACCTCCTTAGTGTTGGAGGTTCCGGGGGGACACTCCTGCGTCCCGGCGAAACCATAGAACTGTCGGTTTCGATTTGCGTAGTTGTGATCATATGACCCTGGTCATCGATGTTTCAAGACACTTAGGCAAGAAAAAACAGCCGCAATAGAAAGACAAAACAAGTGCAGTCCCGGGCGCTTGTTTGCAAACCTCAGTTTATAAGGGTCTATCATCGGCGCTTACTCTATGATTTCAGTTGCAGAGGCTATCCGGATTGTATTGGCAAACACGCTACCGCTTTCGCCAGAAAGTGTGCGGCTTGACAGCTTGATGGGACGCATTCTGGCGCAAGATATCATCGCCGACTCAGATCTCCCGCCTTTCGATCGCTCCCAGATGGATGGTTATGCCGTTCGTGCCGCCGATGTAAAGCAGGCACCTACCAGTTTGCGCGTCGTGGGTGAATCGGCTGCTGGGAGAGGTTGGCACCAAGAGCTGCATGCAGGCGAGGCTGTGCGGATCATGACCGGGGCCCCAGTTCCCTCGGGCGCTGACAGTGTTCAGCAGGTTGAGCTGACGCGTGAGGTGGAAGATGGCTCCAAGGTTGAGATTTCGGAGCCGGTTGAACCGGGGCGTTCGATTGTGCGGCGTGGCGCTGAGATTAAGGAAGGTGAGAAGGTTCTGCCGGCTGGCGAACGAATAAATGCTGGCATGATGGCGGTGCTTGCATCATTTGGATATGCGCGTGTCAAAGTCGCAGAGCAACCGCGCGTCGCCGTACTCGCCACAGGCAGTGAACTCGTCGCCGTGGACCAGCAACCATCTCGCGATCAAATTCGCGACTCTAACAATCACTCCCTCGCGGCATATGCATTATTAGCCGGGGCCCTTGTGGAGCGATTACCGCTTGCCGGGGACGATACAAGCTTGCTTAAACGCCAGATAGGGGATGCGGCCGAGCGATTTGACGTAGTTATCACATCGGGCGGCGTCTCGATGGGCGTTTACGATTTCACCAAGACAGCCTTGAGAGAGCTTGGCGCTGAAATCTTCTTTGAGCGGGTCAGCTTACGTCCCGGCAAACCGACTGTGTTTGGAAGGTTGCCCACCGGGGCGCTCGTGTTTGGCCTGCCCGGTAATCCAGTTTCAGTCGCGGTTACCTTTAATCTATTCGCGCGCACTGCACTACTGGCCATGCAGAACGCCCGAGAACCGATGCTGAAAGAAGCGTGGGCAATGCTGGGTAACCTGGCCAAGGGTTCTCTGGATCGGGAAAGTTATTTGCCGGCGCGCTTGAGCACAAATGACAGTGGTCAACTCATAGCCGAATCCTTGAGATGGGGAGGCTCGTCAGATTTTGTCGCTTTCGCCGGTGCCACTGCCCTGATCATCGTGCCCGCAGGCGTAAAGATGATGGAAGCAAATTCCATCGTGAGGATAGTAAATTTACCTCACAGCTAGTTTTCGCAGAATGCCCAGGATTTCATCGCGTTGTTGAAGCCGCACCAAATGCAGGTCGACTAGCTGGATGGGTCAATAAGACAAGCCAAAATATCTGATTCGGCGCTTTCATTTCTAAATCCTCACTCCGTAGTCAGTGGAATATTTTTAGACTTCGATCACAACAAGAGAGCGGCGCCGTTCGGAGGAGCGGAGAGTTTCTTGACGTGTGGTTGTCAACATGAATACCGCTCCTCCGAACGGCGCGGGGGATTAGATGAACTCGGGCTATAAACATTTCACCCCTCCCGGGGTGAAAACCTGAGCCACATGGTTTTGTTCATCGGCGTTAGGACTTAAAAGAACTTGAGCTAAAGATACGACAAATCTGCGAAATCTGTGGACGCTAAGCCTCAACGATGGGCGCAACCTTCTCCGATAGCGCCCGGAATCCTGCAAAGCCGGGCAACTTCCTAATGCGGCTTGCTACAGTTCTCTCGAAAAACTCCAGACCGGATGGACCGCGGAATAGTGTAGCGATCACGTAATGAGTCTCGCGCGCTGGTTTGGCCCCCTGGCCTACCGGCGTCCAAAACTTCCTGATAATAAATTGTGCCAGATCGCGCGAGAACTTGGCCTGACTCAGTTTCAGCCGCGCAATACTCCAATAGAAATTTGAATGAATCGACTCTTCCTGCATGATTCCGGTCAGGAGGTTTGTGAGTACTGGGTGGGCCGCAAGTTGCGATAGACGCCGGTATCCTTGCAGCGTTGTGATTTCATTGATTGCCCCCCAGACCATGTGAGCGGCGTGAAAGTAACGGCCAAACGGTCGTACAGCGTAGTCCAGAAGGTAGGCTTCGACCGAATACCGCCACGGTATGCGACCTTTTGCTTCGGCCTGCCATCTTTTGCTCGTTGGAATCCCGGCCTCTTCAAGAAACCGGTTCAGCAGCTCCGCATGTTGAATTTCCTCGACACTCCACCGCTCCATAAACTTCCGGATGACCGGATCCTTGCCCGTCGGCGTGCGTAGGAGTTCTTTGTAATAAATGTCGGTAAAGAACTCGACATCGCGCATGTAAAATAGGACCGGGACGAAAGCCGGGTTGATCTGGTGATTCCTCACCTCCTTCCAGGGAATACTATCGACGAATTCCTTAGACACAGCGCGTGGTTGGCGCTCATACCACTGCAAAACATCCTGATCTGTTTCGAACAAGGGGAACCTCCAATGGGCCAGTCGCCCTTACTTCCATACCAATTATTTACGATGACAGCCCTATGACCGGATTTTGTGTGAGAGACTATTCTGATATGCTGGCAAAAGGCAATAATTGGATGAAACAGCTCACCCACATGGATGAAGAAGGCCATCTAAAGATGGTTGATACCAGCGAAAAGGCGATTACCACGCGCCGCGCGGTGGCCTCAGGGCGCGTCAGCATGTCAATGGAGACGGTCAAGGCAATACGCGAACATCGCACGCCCAAGGGTGATCCACTTGAAGCCGCTCGCCTTGCTGGCATCATGGCCGCCAAACGAACAGCGGAGCTCATTCCGCTTTGTCATCCCCTGCCGCTAACACATATTGACGTTGTAGCCAGTCTGGAAGATAACGGCGTCTATTTGCGATCCGAGGTGGTGGCCAACGCGCAAACAGGAGTTGAGATGGAAGCGCTGATGGCGATCTCGCTTTCCGCACTAACTATCTACGACATGTGCAAAGCTTTGGACAAGGGAATCACGATCTCCGATATTCGCCTCGAGAGCAAGTCTGGCGGAAAGAGCGGCGACTACCTCCGCCCGAGGTGAGGCAACCTGGTTACCACATTCTGAACGGAACATGGAATGAGCATTTTGCGTTTAAGTGAACGGAACTTTCCATTTTGCGGGCGTTTGCCCTAAGATTCGCAACTATAGAGCCGGCGGAGAGTAAAAGATGAAAGTAATGATTTCCCGTGAAGCGCGACCGCAGGCCGCAACGCTACTGGCCGCTGCAGTTATTTCCATTGTCCTTTGGTTCATCCCGTTCGCCGAACTCCTGATGTATCCATTTCGCATCTTCGTTACCTTTATCCATGAAGGCGGCCACGCTTTGGCGGCTCTGCTGACCGGAAACTCAGTGCACAGTTTGAGTGTGGCGATGAATGCAAGCGGCGAGACTTACACCACGCAGGGCGGGCTAGTCTCACAGGTATTTGTGGCGAGCGCTGGCTATGTAAGTTCCATGCTTTTCGGCGCTTTGCTGCTGGTGTTGATCCGCAAGGCGATTGCTGCGCGTATCGTGTTGCTTGGGTCGGCGGGATTGATTTTTGCGCTGACCGTAAGCTACGGTCTGTTGAAACCGCTCCTCTCGTGGGGCGCGCTCTCTGGTATCCCCTTCACTCTCGCGGCAGGAACGCTACTCACTGTCGGCCTGATAGGATTGGCAAAGTTTGCGAGTGCGCGGGTGGCAACATTCTTGGTTAGCTTCCTGGCCGTGCAGTGTGTTTTGAACGCACTTCTTGATCTAAAAACGGTCCTTTTTCTTTCCTCGCCGTTTGCTCCCAGTGTCCCAACTGATGCATTGAACATGGCGAACGCCACCGGTATTCCGGCGATAATCTGGGCCTTCGTCTGGATCGCAATAGCTCTGCTGATCCTGCTTGTCACGATGCGGCTTTACATCGTTAGCCGCGACGCAGCGAGCCAACCAGATCTTCCCTTTGAAGAAGCAAGAGAAGCTTAGGCCGGAATAGACAGCACGACACAGGAGCAGGAGGCGGTCTCAAAAACGGTGTTTATAGCGGACTGTAAAACTCCTTCCGGGACCGTCGATGCCCCACCCTGGGGCACGGTAGTTTTTGTCGGTAAGATTCTCGAAATCAAGCGATACTTCGTGTTTCTCGTCAAATTTGAATCCCGCACGTAGATTGATAAGTCCATATCCAGGAACGTAACTAAACAGTGGCAACTGCTGGAAGTTGCCCAGTATTCGATTTTGCACTTGAGCCAGGGTTTCACCAGTGGCGATGAGTATTCCGCCGGCCGATCCGCATTGACCATTGGCTCCCGCGGTTGTCAGACCGCGCACGCAGGCGCCTCTGCGGAAGAAGTTTTGGATGTTCTGACGCGAACGCGACGCCCCAGTCCGCCTATCCGCAAGATCTAGTGTCGACAGCCGATCCTGGCGATCAGCAAGCGACGAGTACATCTCCACCCAGTAGCGTTTGCGTGGTGGCTGATAGCGCAGGCGGAAGAAAGCCATCTGCGGCGGCAATCCTCCACCGCCAAGATTAGGCGGTTCGCCGCTCCCACTAACTTCGGCACGAACATAAGAGTAGTTGGCGCCAATAAACCACGCCCGAGTTAAACGTAAGTCGGCCTCATACTCCAGACCCTTCAAGCGCGTTCCACCAAAGTTCGCCTGAACCAGCACTGGGGACGTGGATAGCGGAACAAAAACTGCGCCATTGGCATTTTGGCGTTCGATCGTTTGGCTGCCAAGGCGCAGCCCAACCGCCCCTTGAGGAAGAATCATGGTCTGGCGCACGATGGTATTGCCGTAATCGATGACGAAGCCAGTAAGCTCAGTATCGAAGCGGCTGCGATGGAAACGCAGACTGAGATCAAAGTTGTTGCTCGTCTCTGATGTGAGCGAACCTACGGCAACGCCAGTTGAGACCGCATCCTCGTCAGCGGTTGAACCTACCGTTGCGCCCAGGTGGGCCACCTCGCTGGCCGAGACCTGAAAGCCAACACCGACTAGACCTACAGACCCGAGGCTCGTTATGTTAGGGGCCCGGAATCCACGACTGTAATTGATGGCCAGGTTGAATCCGTCAAGAATTGTCGCCACTGCACCGACGCGTCCGGAAAAATCCCCCACGCGTAATGAGTCATCCGGAACGAGAGGCTCACCGCCCACAAACGGACTATTTGAGGCGCGTGAGCGATACGACGCAACGTTGTAGCGAAGGGCTCCGCTAAGCCGCAGGTGCTGCGGAATAAGTTCAAACGAGTCCTGCACAAATAATCCCGCCAATATGTAACGTGCGCCATTTGGCACACGTGGCCGCGTTATCTCCGCGGCACCGGTCGCAGGATCTAAGGTGTACGAGGGGGCACTCACGTGATCTCGATAGATATCGCCCCCAAGCAGGAAGTTATTACGCCGCCACAACTGTTTATCGAAATAGAAGCTGAAGCCGACGGAAGTTGTCCGCTCTTTGTCATGCGTGATTCCCGCGAACGGATTACCCTGCCCTCCCTGATTGACGCGCTCTTCACGTTGACTGTTGTAGGAGAAGGTGGCGGAAAAGTTGTCGAACAAACCGAAGCCCTGTCTAAAGTAACGGAGGTAGCCAAAGTCAAGCATCAGGTTTCGCAGGGCTGCTATTAAATTGCCGTCACCTCCAAGGAGCTGATCATAACGCTTGCCGCCATCCTGCTGGCTACGCTGATATCGAAAGCTTAACTGCTGATGAGTCGCCGGCGCATATGTTAAGTGCATTGCAGCGCCATATTGCGTGAATGCCGTATCTGGTAACCTCGTATCACCGGTGATGTCTGACGGCAATCCGAGAAAGCGCGTGATAGCTGAGTGGCTATCAATTCCCTGGCCCGATCGCAGCGTATTTATCCGTCGACCAATGAGATTGACGAGAATGCCGAACCGCTTTGTCCCGTATGTGACGAGCGCATTACCACCGTACGAGTAATCGGCGCTCGTGAAGATTGTGTTCAATTCTCCATGCCATGCCGGCTCGGCAAAGCCAAACTCGGGCTGACGGGAGACGATTTGGGCGGTGCCGCCCAGTCCATCGGAACCGTATTGCGCCGTGTTAGGGGCGCGCTGTATTTCTACTGCTCGCAGCGAAGTAGGATCAATGAGATTGAAAAAGGTGTTAATGCCTCCGCGCTGCGTTGAGTTGGTGTACCTGACACCGTCAATATAGACGCCCACTTCTGTTAGACCACGCACGAGCACCGCGCCTATGGTGGGACTGGTCCGTTGAAGGGAGGCACCGACCTCCTCTTCGGCGACTTGCGCGAGGACAGCCGTCGTTCGCTGGCGGATTGCGTCCTCAGATACGATATTTACCTGCTGAGGCACCTTCTGCTTGTCTTCGGCCAATCCCGTCTCCGCCGTTACCGTTACCTGCTCACCGAGTGGATTTACTTCCAGAGTGATTTCTACTGCCGTCACCTCGTCCTCGGTTACCCTCACCACTTCTCGCCCATCACTGAAGTCAGATCGAGAAGCCAGAAGCACATAGGAGCCCGGCGAAATATTTGATAATTCGAAGCGACCTTGATTGTCAGTTTTGGTCCTTCCGAAAACCAGTTGCTGAGCGTTTTGCAGTGTCACGTCGGCGTCAATGACATTTGCGCCGGCCGGGTCTTTCACAGTTCCGCTTATGCCGCCACTGCCTTGCTGAGCCAACGAGAGAGCTGGTTTCCCAAGCTGCAGCACGGCCAAAAGCAGAGCGACGGTCGAGATCCGAATAACTGCGCTCCGAAGTGTCATCGCGAACGTGATTTCCCTGCTGGGACCGGCCCTTTCACCGATTTAGAATCCCCTTGCCTATCGCTTGGAATAGTATTCAAGCCCCCTTGAGAAATACTTGAGTCTTCCTTGAGACAAGGTACTGGAGAATCTCAAAAACCGTATTTTTTGAGCAAAAACCGTTTTTGTCCGGGCATCAGGCCAATCAGCTCAGGGCCTTTAGCCGCGATTGTTGGGCAAGCGCCTCCGACTGTCAAATATTTGCCCCGGCACATGGCTATGGAGGTTTACGCCGAAACCTTGCTGTCGTCTGTTTGTGATCCTAGCCTACAAAAACCATCAGTTTGGCTTTGCCACAATTGAAAGACGGCAACCACAACTGATCGGGCCGTTTCGTTTCTCGGAGTAAATTCAGGTATTATTCGAAGTTTGCAAAAGGACACAGAATCAAATCTGTGTGGCCCGGCGCAACTTTTAAGATGCCTGAAGAAGCAATAGAAGTCCGCGGAGCGCGAGTAAACAATCTCAAGAATATCTCGTTCTCGATTCCCATCAATCAGATGACGGTGGTCACCGGCGTCAGCGGTTCAGGCAAGTCGTCGCTTGCCTTCGACACCGTCTACGCTGAAGGTCAGCGACGTTATGTTGAATCGTTATCGCCCGCCAGTTTCTCGAACGCATGGATAAACCTGACGTTGACGAGGTCCGCGGGATCGCTCCGGCAATCGCAATCCGCCAGAAGAATTCCACGCGCAATCCTCGTTCAACGGTAGGTACACAAACTGAAGTCTATGACTACCTGCGCCTGCTTTACGCGCGGGTGGGCACTACTTTTTGCAGAGTATGCGCCCGCGAAGTATATCGAGATTCGCCTGAGTCGGTTGCCGACGAGGTATTGAACCAACTTACAGACGGCAGCCGTTTTTATGTTCTGTTCCCTGCCGTAGCCGGCTTAGCGGAAAACCGCCGTAATGGTGAAGCCAGTCCTAACGGTCGAAAAGAAAGAGGGCGTGGGAAATCAGGCCCCTCCCGGCGACGCGTTTTGTCATCTCCCCGTCAGGTTGTTACTGCGCATGTGATGAGCCTCATGCAACGAGGTTTTACTCGACTCTATTCCGCAGGTGAAACCATTGAGCTCGCCAGCCCTGATGACTACACGCGTGAGGATTTTGACAATGTCTTTGTCATGGTAGACCGGTTGGTTGCCCGGCCCGATGTGCGCCAGCGGCTAGTGGATTCCCTCGAGATCTGCTTCCAGGAAGGCCACGGCACGGCGCTGATTGAGACAGCCGAGGCTGTGCCAAGACGCTTCAGGTTTTCAGAACGGTTTGAATGTAAGTATGACGGCACGGTATATGCCCAGCCGGAGCCGCGTCTGTTTAGTTTCAATAATCCCTATGGCGCTTGCCCGACTTGTCAGGGTTTCGGTAACACCATAGGCCTCGATCTGGATCTTGTCATTCCCAACCCCGGTTTAAGCCTGGGCGAAGGTGCGATTGAGCCTTGGACAAAGCCTCAGCATGAGTGGGCCATGGATGAACTGCGGCAGTTTTGCAAGTCGGAAGGCATTTCGCTCAACGTTCCGTTTAACCAACTCTCACGCGCAGAGCAGCGTGCTGTCGTAGCCGGAAAAGGCGATTGGACCGGCGTACGAGGATTCTTTAATTGGCTGGAGACAAAGAAGTACAAGCTGCATGTTCGTGTTTTCCTTTCGAAGTATCGCGGTTACACACTCTGCCCTGATTGTGGCGGAGGACGGCTCAGGCAGGAAGCACGGGACGTTAAGATCAGTGGTCGCACTCTGCCGGAAGTTTGTTCATTTTCGATTCGAGATGCCGCTTTGTTCTTCGATTCGTTGGAACTTTCAACCGAGCAGGCAGCGATTGCTGAACGAATTCTTTTCGAGATTCGACGGCGCTTGCGTTTCCTGGTTGATGTGGGTCTCGATTACCTGACACTGGAGCGCCTGGCATCAACGCTGTCGGGCGGCGAAGCCCAGCGCATCCAACTGGCTACCAATCTCGGCTCATCATTAGTGGGAGCGTTATACGTCCTGGATGAACCCTCGATAGGGCTGCATCCGCGCGACAATGACAGATTAATCCGGCTGTTACATAACTTGCGCGACATCGGTAACACCGTGCTGGTCGTCGAGCATGATGCAGAAATGATGCATGCCGCGGATCACATTCTGGACATTGGCCCGGCGGCAGGTGAACTCGGCGGCCGTGTCATTTATGAGGGCGACTTTCCTGGTCTACTTAGAAACGATTCTTCGCTTACTGCTCGCTACCTTCGTGGTGAAGCTGAGATTAAGGGACCCAAACAGCGGCGGCCGCCGCAAAAAAGGCGCCTCACGCTAACCGGCGCGAGTGAACATAATCTTAAGTCGATCGATGTGGAGTTGCCGCTTGACATGCTGGTGTGCATCACCGGCGTGAGTGGTTCGGGCAAATCGACATTGATTCACGATTGCATCTACGCCGGGCTCAAAAAAGAACGCGGTGATTGGCAGGGGCACGTTGGCGCATTTCAAAAGCTGGAAGGCGGACACTTCGTCGACGACGTCATTCTTGTTGACCAATCTCCCATTGGGCGAACTCCGCGTTCTAACCCAGTGACCTATATCAAAGTTTACGATGCTATCAGAGAAGTCTTTGCGTCCACACGCGAAGCGCAAGCGCGTGGTTTCGATCCATCGCACTTCTCCTTTAACCTCCCCGGTGGCCGCTGCGAAGTCTGTCAGGGTGACGGCCTGGTTACAGTCGAGATGCAATTTCTGGCTGACGTCGAACTGGTTTGCGAAGAATGTAAAGGAACTCGGTTTAAGCAACAAATCCTGGATGTGCGCTATCGCGGCAAGAATGTGCATGAGGTTCTGAGTATGACGGTGCGCGAGGCCATCAGTTTTTTTCGCGAGGTATCGAAGATTGCTAACCGCTTACGGGTGCTGGAGGAGGTTGGCCTCGGCTATCTGCGCCTGGGGCAGTCAGCGACGACCCTATCAGGCGGTGAGGCTCAACGAATCAAGCTCGCGGCCCAACTTTCTAAACGTACGGGAGCAAAAACTCTCTACATCTTCGACGAACCGACAACCGGTCTGCATTTCGATGATATCAACAAACTGTTGGCGGCATTTCGCGCCTTGCTCGAAGCGGGCGGTTCGTTGATGGTAATCGAGCATAACCTCGATGTGATCAAGACAGCCGACTACATAATCGACCTGGGACCAGAGGGTGGCGACGGCGGCGGGCATGTAGTAGCGACGGGCACGCCTCAGGAGATCGCCACCTTCGCGACGTCCTACACCGGCCGTTTTCTGAAAGACTATCTGGCCAAATCGAATGGGCACGCGGCGGACGGATGAGTGATTGGTGATGAGTGATGAGTGACAGTGGTGAGTGATAAGTGATAAGCGAATCAAGCGAATCTGCAATCGTAAACTCGCAATCCTTAAACTGTTAAGCTATAGTTTTATCTAAAGCGCAAAGACCAAAGTCCAAAGCCCAAAGACAACATCAAAAAGCCCATGAGTCTCAAACAACAGCTCATCACTGACCTCACGGCCTCCATGAAGGCGAAAGAGGTGTTGCGCACTTCGACGCTGCGCATGGTGAAAGCTGCGCTGGTTAACCGGGAGATTGAAAAGGGGGGGGAACTCGACGATGAAGAGATGCAGAAATTGCTCCGCTCACTGGTGAAGCAGCGGCGAGATTCTGTGGAGCAATACGAGAAGGGTGGACGTAAGGATCTGGCCGATAAAGAGCAGGCGGAAATTGCAATTATTGAATCCTATCTTCCTCAGGCAGCCTCACGCACAACCATTGAGGCCGCAGTGGACGCCGCCATCACCGCCACGGGTGCTACGTCGATGAAAGATATGGGCCGTGTGATGAAGGCAGCGCAAACTACCCTTGCCAGCCAGAACGCCGATGGAAAGACGGTTAGCGAGATAGTAAAAGCTAGACTCGGCGGTTGAAATCGTTCTGGAAGCCGTCTGAACAGTAGCCGTGGAGGGATTACTGACTCGAAAATGTTCAAGAGCGTGGGAGGCGTCCCCTGGTTATTCTGCCAACCCTGCGATCACCTCTAAGGATCAACTCACAAGCCCGGAAAGCGTATTCCTCAAACAGTTCAAGCCTGGAAGAAATGATTACCCAGCCATTCCTTCCCGAACGCCACAGGTTGCGCCGGGGAAGCTCGGGAAACTCCTTACTCAAGCTCTCGATCTGATCGACAGTCGTGTAGACCCACATGCCGTTGGTTGCAGGTTGCTTTGCGCTGTCTCTCAACGAGCAAACTAGTCTTTCATCAAGATAGATGTGGGTGAAGCCGAACATCTGTTTGACAGTGGGCCGCACTGGAAGCAACTCTTCCAGAACAAATGGGAAAGGCATTCGCCTTCTCGTAAGATCACTGGCCTTCATTATCGTAGCTTTTACCTCATTCACCCACTCACCTCCTGCCGCCTGCTCCTGCCTTCCCGCCTCCTGTCTTCGCGCGGCTGTACTACTATCGAAGGCGTTGTTAACAAACTGTCTTTTTAAGCCATGTTCCTATGACTTTACCCATGCCAGTGGACTGCTCCTTGAAGCCCACCTTCAGATAGAAATTTACAGAATCATCAGTAAAAAGATAAACATGCTGTCCGCCAAGTTCAAGCTCCAGCATCTCCATCCGCCACAAGCTAACAGCATGCGTTACCGGGCGTCTGAAAGCTCACTGTCGCTTGCTGGCTCGACCAATGAAGAAGCCGGCTCCGAACATCATCAGCAAGAGGAAAAAGACTGGGATGAGCATGATAATATTGTCCCAAAGCTCCTGCAGCATCTAACAACCTCCTTCACTTCCAATTGAATTGACTGACTCGACTTCTGATTCGGTAATTGGCGCGGCAGTCTCGAACACTCCACCAGTTTTCTCCATCGTAAAGAGCGGCGTGCCAAACAGATGATGTGGGCCCTCCGAGGTTCTTCTGAAACCAAATTTCTCATAAAGGCAGATAGCGGGGTGAAGGAACGGGGTAGTACTTAAGAACAGCCGCTGGAATCCTCGTTCCTCGGCAAACCGTTCGACGTGCTGCAATAAACATTCTCCTATTCTCTGCCCTCTGGCTCCAGGAACAATACCCATACCTCGAATGTATAGGTCCTTATCTTTCGCAACTGCGGATATCGTGCCAACGACCGCGTCATCATAAACAGCTACCCACAATGGCCCTTCTTTGAGACGGTTCAGTATCTCCTCGCTGGGCGGAGTAGTTGCGGCAAATCCGGCTGGCGTATAACAAGACCGGTATTCCTTGAAAGCCTCATGTAAAACTGACGCAATTGGCGCTGCATCTTCAGGTACAGCCAGCCGAATTTGGGCCTTAACCCTGTTTCGTTCGAGGCTCATCTGTCTTCTGGAAGGTTCCGAGGCTTTCCTGGCGGCAGGTAAGCCATACTTGATCGGCGTTTGGATTACGCGGCCAGGGCGTAAATGTGCGACACGGTTAAAATTCAAATGCAAACAACTGAACCTTAGCGGCGACTTCCGAAACTCGCACTGTCTTCTCAAACTGAAAACCTATCGTTTCGAGTAAACGAATCGAGCTCGCATTATCGGGGTTCGTGATAGCGACTACACGTTTCAATCCCAACGTCTTATTCGCAAACGACAGCACTCCCCATACCGCTTCCCGAGCATAGCCTCGGGACCAGAACTGAGGCGCCAGCGCATACCCGACGTCTACATCTTCAAGCGTCTCACGCTTTAATAGACCACACATTCCTATTGGTATCCCTCGCTCATTAGCTCCACCCAACTCAACCAAATATGGTCCGAAGCCGAATTTCTGATAGTTGGCCACTGGGCCATTTAAGATGTAGGAACAGGCGTCATCTAATGTCCGCACGCCCTTGTCACCAATGTTCTGAATAAAGGAGGGCTCGTTTAATAGTTTGAGAATGAACGCGGCATCGCCTTCAGAGAGCTTTCGAAGCCGTAACCTCTCCGTTTCAAGAACTACCACGTGCTCGGCCTTTCTTTCAAGTTCCTTTTTAGCCATCAATTTTCCGCCATACCCCGCAGGTTTCGTTATCGCACTCGTGCGGATAATATGCCTGGACCACTCTATCCGCAGCCTCTTGAGCCTCCCGCAGATTCCAGCGATAGAACTCCAGCGGATGACGGTTCTCGCCGTGAGGTTCTCGGATGCGAATGAAAAAGCGCTGATTATCGGAAATTGTCAACGCCTTGACGCTCTCATTCAAATGGAATCGCTGCCACGTGCTCATTCGTGTTTTGGGAAGTCAGAGTTGCATCAGTTGATTTATGCGCTCACGGATGAAGTGACATACACCTCCGTGATTGCCGACTCATATTGCGCGGCTCTGAAAGCGTCTCGCAGCTGCTCATCCGACAATTGAGTCAAGAGTGACCCCAACCAACGTGCGTGTTCGACAGGAATTCCGCGCATCGCTTTCTCTTTCTTAACCTGGCCAAAATAATATCCCTTACCTCTATCTTAGGCGACTCACCTTCAAGATCCTCTTTTACGGACCTGACGGGTGGTGCCGGGGCAAGTTTCGGAGAGCCCGGTCCCTATAGCAAATTGCGAGCTGCCACAGAGCCAGGATCGGGCCATAAGATCGGCGTGGATTTGCGAAGTCCTATTTTACTCGGGCGGTCTTGAGCTAGACCGACTGGTAATCCTGGTGACAGCGTAACGCACAACAGAACTGCGCCGGTGAAAATTTTAGACATTGAGCCCATCTTGTAACGTCGCGACTGAAGGTAGTAGTTGCGCCGGCCGAAATCGAACAAGCGTTCGTAGACCGTATTTCCGAACCAGGGGCTTCTTTGAAGGTGGTAAGGAATCAGAGGGTTAGCGGTAAAAATAATAGACAAAACGGCGGCTTCCGACAAGATTTGGCATGAAGGCCCCAATGGTCGCCTTGTCCGGCTAAGGCCAGCTTGCGTCTACACTTCTGTTTACGTATAATTCACGGCTTGCTCGAAGCACGGCGGTGTCGTCCGGTGGGTTCGCGCCCACTTTTTCTTTTGGGCGACAGTGCTTTTTCGGAGGGGCTCTGTGGATCCGAGATCGACTGAAGAGCGAGTGAGAGCAATCGCTGAGAGGGCAGCAATCGACCATGGCCTCGAGCTCGTGCACGCGGAAGTTGCCGGGCCCGAGAACAAGCCAATTGTTCGCATCTATATTGACAAGCCACAGGGCGTGACTCACGAGGATTGTTCGGAACTGAGCCTTCACGTTGGTACGATCCTGGACGTCGAAGACTTCATCCATTCCACCTATACGCTTGAAGTATCTTCGCCGGGTTTGGAGCGCGGCTTGTACAAGCGTAGTGACTTTGAGCGCTTTGCCGGAAGCCGCGCAAAGATGAAGACTCAAAAACCCATTGCCGGGCAGCACAATTTTCGAGGCCGCCTGCTGGGACTTGATGGTGAAGACGTAATATTTGAAGATCTCACTAGCGGTAGAGTAAGGGTGCCGCTAGATTTAATTGCCAGGGCAAACCTGGAAATTGACATCGATAAGGAACTTCGACGGCGGTGAGACACTGCCGGGCTGCAGCTTGGGTTACTGATAACGGAATAGATTAGAGCGACCGTTCAAGATCATACTGATCTTTGAACGGCTACAGTGAAGATAGGCGAGACTCTCATGAGCTCATCCATTGCGCAGAACATTGAAGCACTTTGCCAGGAGCAAGGCATTGAACGTGATCTCGTTATCGACGCGATGAAGGAGGCCGTACGCGCGGCGGCCAAGAAGCAGTTCCGGTCGGGCGAGGATATTCAGGTCGACTGGAACCCGGAGACCGGAATCGAACTCTCAGCCTCGAAGGTAGTTGTAGATGAAGTTGAGAACCCGGCAACCGAACTATCAATTGACGAAGCACGTGAGCTGGCAGGTGACGAAGTGGAGCTGGGAGACGCACTGCTGCTCCCGTTGCCCATGGAAGAGCTGGGTCGTATTGCCGCGCAAACAGCCAAACAGATCTTGTTTCAAAAGGTCAGGGATGCCGTTCGCAGTAACGTTTATGAACAGTACATTGATAAGACTGGCGACCTGGTCAACGGCTACGTGAAACGGTTTGAGCGCGGCAACATCATCGTAGATCTGGGTAACTTGGAGGCTATCCTGCCTCGGTCGCAGCAATCTCGCGGTGAGCAGTGGAATCAGGGTGAAAGGATCCGCGTCGTTATCAATACGGTTTCCAAGGAATCAAAAGGCCCCCAGGTCGAAGTCTCGCGCACGTCTCCCGAGTTGCTGCTGCGGCTTTTTGAAATGGAGGTTCCGGAGATTTACGACGGAACCGTGGTTATCAAGTCGGCGGTAAGGGAGCCTGGAGAGCGTGCCAAGATAGCAGTAATGTCAAACGAGCGCGACGTGGATCCCGTGGGGGCCTGTGTGGGCATGAAAGGTTCGCGTGTCCAGGCGATCATCCGCGAGCTGCGCGGCGAAAAGATCGACATTATTGAATGGTCCGATGAACCCTCGGTGTTTGCTGCCAACGCCCTTTCGCCGGCAAAGGTCAATCAGGTTCGTATTACGGATATTGAGAACCGCCAGATGGAAGTCATTGTTAATGAAGATCAACTTTCTCTGGCCATTGGTAAACGAGGCCAAAACGTGCGTCTTGCTACGAAGCTCGTTGGCTGGAACATAGATATTCGCAGCGAAGAAGAGTTGAAGCGCGAAGTGACAGAGCAAATGGGTGCATTAATCGCCTCCGGAGAATCGGTCCCGCTGTCTGCGATCGAGGGAGTAACGGCCCAACAGGCTGAGGCTCTGGCAGAGCACTCGATCAACGACATCGATGCCTTAGCTCATACCTCCGTAGATGATCTTGTTGAATTTCTCGATCTCAGCCTGGATGAAGCGGAGACTATCCTTAGTGCTGCCAAGGCAGTAATCGCAATGCGGGATAAGACCTTGCACGGCGAAGAGACAGTACCAGAGGGCGCTGACGTTTCGCCCGAGGGCGAGCCAGTTCAGCAACACGCTGTTTCGGCAGAACTCGATGAAGCCGTTGCTGCTGCGGAGGTGGAGCCTTCCGCGGCCATGACGGCAGAAGGGTACGACAAAGCAGTAGAGGATGGTGTCCCATTCGGCGCCGAGCCGGTCATACTGGCACAGGAATCTGCCGATCCGGTCGCACTAACGGAATCTGAGCCGGTTTCTGAAGATGAGATTGTTTTGCAGGAGGCCGGTCGGGATCTCCGTCCGGACACAATTACACCGGCCCCTGACATCACTTCTGCCGGAGCGGCAGCTCTGGAACACATTGACGAGCTCGCGGAAGGGGAAATTCCGCTCGAAACGGCGTTGTATGAAGGAGAACCTTCCAACGCCCAGGCAATGCCGACTCCCAGTATTGAAGAAGCTGCATCCACTGGGAGCAATGAAGAAGAGAAGCAAGATGCTTCATCAGATGCAGCAAAGTAGTTTTTGCGGCTGCGCCGGGCTGGCCGGCGTGAGTCGCTGCTCGCTCCACCACCACCCATCGCCCTTCTGAAGACGCGCCTGGAGAGTGGTTGAGAGCGAGAGTCTCTTAATCATTTTCGGCAGTCGGGATGCTACTGCTTTGTAAGGTAAGCATCTGAGAAGGAGTGCATGACAGTTTCGTCTAAGGTCCGTCTTTATGACCTGGCTAAAGAACTAAAGCTCGACACGAAGCGACTCATCGAAGAGGTGCGTCGTGAAGGTGTCGATGTCAGTGTTCCCTCCAACTCCGTCTCCAAGGAGTTGGCGGAGAAAATTCGCAACAAGTATTTTCCCAAAAAAGAGACAGCGGTAAGGCGAGCCGTCAAGGTTGTTAAGAAAGCCGCGCGACCGGTGGAAGAGACGCCGGCGGCAGAAGTGGAAGAACCTGTTGCGGAAGTTCCGGAACCCATCAGCGTCGAGCCAACTCCTGCGGAGAGCCCAAAACCTCCTCCCACCAGCGCACCCAAACCAATCACTACGGCCAGACTCGTCAAGAAACTGACCCCGGCCGTACGGGCTGAACAACCCGGTGCAGCCGCTCCGGGCACTGCGCCCGCACCCGTCCCTGAAACTTCGGCAGAAGGTGCGGCGGAAGGGGATGACTTCGCCGTCGCAGCAATGGACCAAGCCAGCCAACCACAGCCTGCGGCGGAGTTTCCTAAGCCTACGGCAATGCCCGCCCATCAGATTCGCGTGCTTCGTCCTACTGCGGCAGCGCTTAATGCGGGAATTCGTCCAGGCGAGCGAGCGCCGGCGCCAGTGCCGCCACCTAGTATCACTCCGCGGGAGCGTGCCGAGCGCGGTAGTGGGCGCCTGCGAGAACGGACGCCTCTGGCACGCAGTGAGCGAATGGGAACACCAGGGGAAACTCTCACCCCTCAAACCACTTACATTCCGCCTCCTGACTCTGGCCGCCGCCGTTCCCGCCGCAGCACCACCCGCGGAGGACGCAAAACGATTGAGAGTAAGACCGGCCGTTTTGATAAAGGAGATTTGATTCCGCCACCAAAAGTCTTGTCCCTCGAAGATCGCATTGCCGGAAGACTTGAAGTTCCCACCATACCTGGCGAATTAAAGCCCGTGCGTTTAGTCGAAGGTTCGACAGTAAAGGAGTTTGCCGAGAAACTTGGGATCAAGCCGAAAGACGTTGTGACGCTGCTTTTACAGAGAGGAGTTTTCGCAACCATAAACCAACCGCTGAACGACGATGTGGCAGTGGATCTAGGCAAACGCTTCGGTTATGAGGTTGCTTTTGTGCCTTTCGAAGAGATGGTAGCGGAAGAAGAGTTTGAAGAACTGATCGCGACCGACGCGGATGATGTGGAACTGCCACGGGCACCTGTTGTTACTGTGATGGGCCATGTGGATCATGGCAAGACCTCGCTGCTGGATGCAATTCGCGCGACAGATGTCGCCGCCGGCGAGGCGGGAGGAATTACCCAACACATTGGCGCCTACAGCGTTAATGTACCAAGTCCCGACAACGAGGCAGACGTCCGGCGAGTCGTTTTCCTCGATACGCCTGGTCACGAAGCATTTACTATGATGCGCGCCCGCGGCGCCAAAGCCACAGATGTCGTGGTGCTCGTAGTGGCCGCTGATGACGGCGTCATGCCCCAGACCGTTGAGGCTATCGAGCATTCGCGTGCCGCTAACGTGCCAATTGTGGTCGCCATCAATAAGATCGATAAACCCGATGCTAACCCGGATCGAGTAAAGCAGGAGCTGGCGCAGCACGGTCTCTCTCCGATTGAGTGGGGAGGCGAGACGGAAGTGGTGCTCGTCTCAGCTAAGAAGCGCCAAAACCTTGATAATCTGCTCGAAACCATTCTGCTGACTTCAGACATTCTGAGCCTGCGCGCGAGTCCGACCCGGCTGGCGTCCGGCGTTGTGTTGGAGGCTAAGTTGGATCGGGGCCGGGGAGCTGTGGCTACTGTGCTGGTCCAACAGGGCACTTTGCGTATACACGATCCATTCATCGTGGGCCAGATCTTTGGCCGTGTGCGTGCAATGTTCAACGACAAGGGTGAGGCTTTAACGGAAGCGGGGCCGGCAACCCCGGTCGAAGTGCTTGGCCTTCAGGGCGTACCGCAAGCAGGCGAGAGCTTTCAAGTGGTCGCAGATATTACCAGGGCCCAGCAGATATCACATCACCGGCAGATGATCACCCGCCAGGCAACGCTATTGCAGACTACAAAACGAGGCATAGAGGCGCTCGGCGAAAGCGAAGTGAAGGAACTGCTCGTGATCATCAAAGCTGACGTGCAGGGGTCGGTTGAGGTATTGAAATCAACCCTGCAGAAGCTTTCGACCGATCGCGTGAAGGTCAAGGTGATTCGTTCCGGCGTTGGCGCCATTACGGAATCCGACGTCTTGCTCGCTTCAGCTACACAGGCGGGTTCCTCTTCATCCGCAGTTGTGATAATCGGCTTCAATGTGCGGCCCGAAGCTCGAGCAGCTGACCTGGCCAAGCAGGAGGCTGTTGATATCCGGTTGCACTCAATCATTTACAAGGTAGAGGAAGAGATCCGCGCAGCCATGATCGGCATGCTGGAAGCCGTCGAGAAAGAGAAGATCATTGGCAAGGCCGATGTACGCGAAGTATTCCGGGTGCCGAAGGCCGGTGTGGTGGCGGGCTCGATGGTCATCGACGGCAACATCCGGCGCAATGCTCGGGCGCGGCTGATTAGGGATGGCGTCGTCAGCTGGGAAGGCAATATCGGGTCGTTGCGGCGATTCAAAGACGACGTGTCGGAAGTGCGCGAGGGTTTTGAGTGCGGTATAGGGCTGGAAAACTTCAACGACATCAAGGTTGGCGATCAAATCGAAGCCTATGTCGTGGAAAAGGTCGCAGCCACAGAACTCTAAGAGGCAGAAGGCACTCGGGAGGCAGGCAACCTGCCTGCTGCCCCTGGGGCCTGCTCCTGTTTGATCTATGCATCGCGCGGAAAGAGTTGCTGATATTCTTCGTGAGGAGATTTCGCAGATAGTCGGATACGAACTGGAAGATCCGCGACTCACGATGGTAACTGTTACTGACGTTCGCCTTACAGAAAATCTCAGGGCCGCGCGTGTCTACGTCACGGTCGCTGGCGATGAAGAGGAACTCCGCAAAGCACTCTCCGCTCTGCGCCACGCCGCTCCTTACGTCCGCAAACAAGTGGGCCTGTCACTAAACCTGCCACGCACACCTGAAATTTACTTTGTGAGAGATCGGACTGAGGAAGAGGGCGAGCGCGTGGACAAGTTGCTGCACGAGATTGAGAAGCAGTGGGAAACCGAGGAAAGAAAGGATCAAGGATGAGCAATAGAGGATGAACCAGGGGCTCGAGGAGCTTCTTAGTCCTTCATCCTGCGTCCTTATGTGTAATGCTAAGTCAAGTTGTTGAGCTAATCGAAGCAAAGCGACTGTTTGGGATCACCTCACATGTACGGCCCGACGGTGATAGTTTGGGATCGTCTCTGGGCCTTTATTGGCTGCTGCGGGCGCTTGATAAGGAGGTTGAAGTTATCATGCGCGACCCCGTACCGCACGCTTACCAGCAGCTTCCTGGCGCCGGCGAAGTTCGTGTTACTCCCAATGCAGATCGTCCTTATCACGCGGTGTTCGTAATTGAATGCTCGGACATCACTCGTCCTGGTTTACTTGATCTAGAGAAACAGGTGGTTGTTAATATTGATCACCATTCGACCACTGCGCTGTTTGGCACGATCAACTGGATCGATTCGACCGCGTCTGCTGTCGGCGAGATGATCTATAACCTCTGCAAAGCTATGGGCGTGCGGGTCACAAAGGAGATCGCCGAATGCGTCTACACCGCACTCATCACCGATACCGGCTCGTTCCACTACTCTAATACTACCGAGCGCACTTTCAAGGTCGCCTCCGAACTGGTGCGCACCGGCGTCAAACCGGCCAAGACTGCCGAAGCAGTATTCGCAAGCTATCCCTGGAGTCGCATACAGTTAATGGGAGAAGTCCTTTCCACAGCGAAGCGCAACGAAACGGGTCGCGTGGCGTGTCTGCGCCAAACACTCGAAATGCAGAAGAAAACCGGCGCCGCGGATGAAGATGCCGACGGTTTTGTTAACTATCCCCTGACGGTAGGGGAAGTCGAGGCCGTGGCTCTGTTGAAGGAGTGTGCGCCCGGCGTTTACCGCACGAGCTTACGCTCAAAGGGCGATGTGAATGTGGCGCGTGTGGCCGAGACATTTGGCGGTGGCGGCCATCGCAATGCAGCCGGCTGCACTTTAAAAGGCACGTGGGAAGATGCAGAGTCACAAATAATGGGACTCCTCGAAGACGCCGTCGCGCGAGCGAACGGCTTGAAAGAGATTACTGAAGATGCACTCCGGGAAGATGATGCCGAAGAGTAAGGATCAAGATTGAAATGGGAATGATACCGCGCAAAGAACATTCGACATTTGCCATTGGACATTTCTCATTGGTCATTTCGATTATTGTTTGATCGCTGTTCACGTCTGAAAACACCGGAGCTTTCAAACTTGACGGCAAATGACGAATGAGAAATGTCCACTGGCAAATGTAAAATGTTTCGCCCAACCAGGCACCAAATCTTGAATCCTTCCGCCCTGGAAAGAGCAATCGTTCCCTCAACAGTCGGTCGTCGTAGTCCGTCGTATAGTCTTTGCCAACGGACAACGGACCACTGACAACGGACCACTTCCGAATGTCCACCAAAGAGAAACAATACAAGTGGCGTCGTGCTGATTATCAGGAAAAGACGCGGGGCCTTTTAATCGTGCATACGGGAGACGGTAAGGGTAAAACCACTTGTGCGCTGGGCCTCATGATGCGCGCTGCCGGTCGTGGTTTAAAGTGTTGCATGATTCAATTCATGAAATCACGGCACGATCGTTATGGTGAACACGATTCCGCAGAGAAGCTCGGCATTGAGATACATACGATGGGAGACGGCTTTACCTGGGACACCAAGAACCCTGAGCAGGATCGGGCCACCGCCCGCGCCACCTGGAACGTCTGCCTCGAGAAGTTGCATAGCGGCGATTACGATCTGCTGGTCTTTGATGAGCTGGTCTATGTGCTGAGCTATGGGATGCTGCCGGTCAGTGAGGTCTTGGAACAACTGAGCGCCGCCCGAGCCGAACAACCCGCACTGCACGTCGTTCTGACCGGTCGGGGTGCGCCACAGGAGCTAATCGAAGCAGCCGACCTGGTCACGGAGATGCGAGAGATCAAACATCCCTTTCATGCCGGCATTCGCGCCCAACAGGGCATTGAATTCTGAAGGAACCAGTGCCACCACGCGGCAGCGGGTGGGTAGTCAATACGCAACTGTGGACGCATGAACCCACCCGCTACCCGCGTGGTGGTACACTGTTCGTCCTGAATGACGTTCTGAAATGATGGCAAATGAAAAATGTCCAATGACAAATGTCAAATGGGTTCATCCTTCCGCCTTCATCCTTCATCCTTTCTATGGTACCCTGCCACATTAACCAAGCAGCGAGAACCAAATGCCCTGGTTTAGCAAAAAGAACAAACGTATCGAGTCGGTACCGCCAGAGGAGCGCGTCGTCAAGACCGAGAACGTCTTCGTCAAGTGCGAAGAGTGTGAAGCCCACCTCTACAAACGCGAACTCGATGAAGCGCTGCAAGTATGTCCGAAATGCGGCTATCACTTCCGCATCGGCGCGCGGGAGCGGCTCGCATTGCTCTTCAATGACAGCAAATATGAAGACCTGGATACCGAGGTGATCTCAATCGATCCTCTGGCGTTTGTCGACAGCAAACCCTATACAGAGAGGCTCGAGCAGGCCAAAGCAAACTCGGGACTGCCCGAAGCTATTATCAGCGGGCGCGGCAAAGTGGGCGACAACACCATTCTCGCGGCGGCGATGGACATGGCGTTTATCGGGGGGTCAATGGGCTCGGCAGTTGGGGAGAAAGTGACGCGGCTTATTGAACGGGCGATGGACGAACACCATGCATTGGTGATCTTTTCCGCTTCCGGCGGAGCACGCATGCAAGAAGGCACGCTCTCATTGATGCAGATGGCCAAGATCTCGGCCGCGCTGGCGGTGCTGGATGAGTCGGGACTTCCCTTCATCTCGGTTTTGACTGATCCTACGACCGGCGGGGTAACTGCGAGTTTCGCTATGCTGGGCGACGTCATCATTGCCGAACCAAAAGCCCTCATCGGTTTCGCCGGCCCGAGAGTCATTGAACAGACCATCAGACAAAAATTACCAAAGGATTTTCAGAGATCAGAGTTTCTGCTCGACCATGGGATGATTGACGCTATTGTCGATCGCCGAGAGCTGCGCAGCTTCATCATCAACCTTCTCAGATTCATGATGAATCCTGAAATTCATGGAGAGCCGGAAACTGGAGGCCTGAGAGCGCGGGCGCTCTCAAAGAAGTGATTCTCGGCCACGAAATCAACAGTTGGCGTCAGTTCGATGGTGTTTGAAGAGGCAGTCAGTTACCTGCTGAGTCTTGGTTACGAGACTCTCACCATTAAGTTAGGTCTGCGTAATATTCAGCTGCTGCTCGCAGCACTAGGAAGCCCCGAACGAAACTACCCGGCAGTACAGATTGCCGGCACTAACGGCAAGGGTTCGACGGCTGCAATGCTCGAGGCAATTTGCCGGGCAGCGGGCATCAAAACTGGCCTGTTCACATCACCTCACCTGGTTTCCATTACAGAACGCATCAGAATAAGCGGCCGGGAGGTCTCGCGTTCGCAGTTTGCCGGCTGCGCCGCTCGCGCTCGAAGAGCTGCGGAAGATCTTCTCTCTCACAAAGAAATCGAGGCTTTGCCAACATTTTTTGAGCAGATCACGGCAATTGCCCTGGCAGCTTTCCAGGATGCGCGCGTCGAACTGGCTCTTCTCGAAACTGGGCTCGGCGGGCGACTGGACGCCACAACTGCTGTAGGCGCGGATCTTATAGCCATTACTCCAATCTCTTTGGACCACGAGCAATTCCTCGGCGAAACCATCGACAGCGTGGCAGCGGAAAAGGCTGCAATTATCCACAGAGGCGCAATCGCTGTCATCGCGCCGCAGCCGGCAGCAGCCCTGCAGGTAATTCTGCGGCAATGTCAACTGTGTGATGTAGAACCCATTCTTAGCACTGAGAGCCAGGCCGAGATCGAAGAATGCTCGACTGATGGACGATTCCGAGTCGCGGTTAGAACAAAGCATGACCACTATAGAAGTCTTTGGCTGGGGTTACGCGGTCGGCACCAGATAACAAACGCTCTCGTTGCAATCCACTTAGCCGAATGCTTAAGGGAACAGGGCTTCACAATTTCTCGCGCCGCAATTGTCGAGGGAATCGAACACGCGAAACATGCAGGACGACTGGAATTGCATGATGGCCAGCCATCGATCCTACTGGATGGGGCGCACAACCCGAGAGGCGCCGAGGCTTTGCGCAGTTACCTGGATGAATTCGTTCCGCAACCGTTGACGCTCATCTTTGGCGGTATGCATGACAAGAAACTGTCGGAGATGGCGACAATGCTCTTTCCTGCCGCTGGGCGTGTGGTCCTTACACAAATTAACAATCCGAGAAGCGCCACCATTGAGCAACTGCAAAATGTTGCCTCTGCGATTCTCGAACCCGGGCATTGCATCGCCGCTCTTTCCGCCAGTGAAGCATTCACGATCGCCAGGGAAATAACACCTGTTTCAGGTACCATCTGCGTTGCCGGATCGCTATATCTCGTTGGCGAGATGAAAACACTTTTGGAGAAAGAACTATCAGCCAATTCCTTAACATCATTGGATATGAGAAAAGAACCATGAACATTGAACAGCCACAGATAATTGCCAGCACCGAAGTCTTCCATGGTCGCGTTTTCAATGTGACAGTCGATACCATCATGGAAGGAGAGATAACGTACCAACGGGAAGTTGTGCATCATCCCGGCAGCGCGGTGATCGTTCCGGTCTTTGATGATGGTACAGTGGCGTTGGTGCGGCAATATCGACATCCTGCTGTGCGCTATCTGTTGGAAGTCCCTGCGGGCACTCTCGAGCGAGGTGAACGACCCGAGGAAGGAGCGGCGCGGGAGCTTGAAGAGGAGCTCGGCTGCACAGCCGGCAGGTGGGAGAAGTTATCGGAATTCTTTGTCACTCCCGGCTTCTGCGAAGAGAAGATGTGGCTATATCTTGCTATCGGCTTAATTGAAGGCAAACAGCGCCTCGAAGACGACGAACTGATTGAGATCGTGCGCCTGCCAATCTCGCAGTGTCTGGAGATGATCACGGCTGGTGAAATCCAGGACGCGAAAACAATTATCGGTCTGATGCTCGCCGCTCCGCGCATTGGTTCACCACTGCTGGAGACAGAATACCCCGCCGTTTAGAAGAATCATTTGACATTTTTCATGTGCCATTTTGATTTTGCCGGGGGCGGTTAGATTCGTTACACTCTCGCTTATGACGCTTCCTGACGACCTCACCTCAAACGCTATTGGATAAATGAAAAATGACGAATGACAAATGTCAAATGGGTCCCGGTTTGGATGCCGGTCCTCTAGACTATCTGCCAGCGACCGCCATAGCCCCTAATCCTGATAACCCACCATGGGGAGTGCCGCATGCGCTGGTAGTCTGGGCAATCAGCGTTGCGCTGTTGCTCGTAGTACCGTTGATAACCATCGCGCCATATCTTGTCTATCGCATCGCGGTGCATGGCCCCATTGACAACTTCGCGACAGATCCGAACGTGATCTTCGTATCGATTCTTGGTGTGTTTCCCACGCACATTCTCTCCGCATTGGTAGTGTGGTTTGTGGTTACGAACAGAGGTAGGCGGCCCTTCTGGCAAACTCTGGGCTGGAAGTGGCCCAGCAAGTTCGCCCCGCCGCTCGGCCCGCTGCTGATAGTCTTGTTGGCAATACTCTTCTTTGGAATTGGCTATACGATCACCTGGTTAGTTGGCGGTAGCGAAACCCAACTGGACCTCATCATTAAGAGTTCTTACAAAGCGCGATTTGCGACGGCTCTGCTGGCGGCAATTACCGGGCCCTTCGTGGAAGAATTGATCTATCGCGGCGTGCTCTATTCGGCCCTGCAAAGAGTGTTGGGGGCACTGTGGGCCATCGTGGCTGTTTCCACACTCTTCACCGGCGTTCACGTGCTCCAGTACTACAATAACCTCGGCGTGATTGCCGTCATCGCGCTGCTCAGCATTGCGCTCACACTTTTGCGCGCAGGTACTGGATCACTGCTCCCTTCATATGTCATGCATCTGGTCTTTAACGGCATCCAGGCCCTCTTCCTCGTCCTCCAGCCATTTCTGGGACCGAGCGCCGGTGGACCTGAGGCCGCTCCAGGCGTCCTAATTGGCAGGCTCTGGCGACTCCTTACATAGGAATGAGTTATGAAGTTGTTGTAGTTGGCGGCGGCATTGGTGGCTTGACCGTTGCAGCCCTGCTCGCCAGGCGTGGCGTTAACGTCTGTCTCTATGAAAGAGGGGCCACTGTTGGTGGTTGTGTCGCCAGCTTTCAGAAACTTGGCTACACCTTTGAACCTACGGCGGGCATCTATCCATTATGGGGAGCGGGCGAAATTCATGCTCGAGTGTTTTCTGAACTCTCCATTCCGGCGCCGGAAGTTGAACTGAAGGATCCCGCCTATGCCGTACGATTGCCTGACGGCTCTGATATTACAATAAGGAAGAACACTAGAGAATTCGAAGAAAACCTGGCGAGGGTTTTCCCTGAATGTGCTCGGCAGGCAATTCGTTTCTACCGGCGTACCCGACCTATCGCACGAGCCTTATTAGGGGCACTCGAGCGCGTACCGGACTTGCGCACCGCCGGTAGGCTCCGCCAACTTCGTACTCTGTCTTCGCAGCCATTGCTTGCTGCGAAAATATTCCGCTCGCTCAATCAGACGGCACTACAACATCTCGCCAACACGTCCCCGAGGTTTCAACGATTCATCGATGTCCAATTGCAGGCGCTGGCCCAATCGCCTGCCGGCGTGTGTGCCTATCTCTACGCCTGCGTCGCTCTGGAAGCATCACGATTGGGGTCGTACGCGATTCGCGGCGGTGCGATCAGTCTGGCCGAAAAGCTGGCCTCATCAGTCCAGAGGAGTGGGGGAAACCTCAGGCTTTCCACTCAGGTGCTGCGTCTGGCCTATAACTCGCGCGGGCGGGCAATCGGTGTGGATCTCTTGAGTGGTGAGAGGGTCGAGGCCTCACGCGCGGTGATCAGTAATCTCACGGTTTGGGATACTTATGGCAAACTCATCGGTCTTGAGCGCACCCCTACTGAGGTGCGGAAACATCTCAACTCAGTCAAAGGCTGGGGTGCGTACGTGATGTATCTGGGGATGAAGGAGGAGGCCGTTCAACGTCTACCAGCGGAGCAGATTATGGCGCTTACTGACTGGCAGACGAATCTTCCCTACGAACCGGCTGAGCATCAATTCATGTTTTCGGTCGCGCCGGTATTTGACCAACGAGCACCCGCAGGCCAACGCGCAGTGACTGTATCGGCATTTACAGACGTTGCCGATTGGTTCACCTTTCATCGGGATCACAGTGAACACGAGCGTATGGACCAGGAGATGTTGGAAGCTTGGTGGCGGAAGTTACACAAGACACTTCCCGAACTGGGTGGTGATATCGAAGTAATTGAAACCGCAACGCCAGTCACTTTTTATGAAGGCACACGGCGAAAACTCGGTATGGTCGGCGGCATCGGCCAATCCCTGGAAGTCTCCGGTCTCAACTCTTTCAGTCATCACACCACACTACCTAACGTGTACATGGTGGGAGACACAATCTTTCCCGGCGCCGGCCTTTCTGCAGTCACCTACTCCGCCGTCAGCCTAGCCCACCTTCTGACTTCATAGCTCAAGTACCGAACTAACCCCATGCCGTTTCCTCAAGTGCGCGTACCTAACAGTTTCAGACCTGCCACCCACTGCCAGCCACTACAGCGCGCAGCTGTTTATTTATGACAACATGGGCAGGCTCATTTCAGGTTCCAATCCTACCGAGACCGATGCCGTCTGGAATCCGACCGGCGATGATTCAGTGTGGGTGCCCACGCTACAAACTTACGACTGGAAGGGCCGCCCGCGGATTACTCTCTGGACAAACAACAGATGTATGGTGTATACATGCACCATACACATGTATATCACTGTTGATGAAACTGACCCCAGGCCGTTGTATCGGCAGGTGATAGATGAAATCAAGGCCCTTATCGCGCGAGGAGAGCTGGCTGAAGGCTCGTCGCTGCCTCCCGTGCGTCAGGTCGCCGCGGATTTGGGCGTCAACCTCAATACTATCGCTTTTGCTTATCGACAACTTCAGGAGGAAGGCCTCATTAGAATCAGGCACGGAGCGGGAGCGACAGTCGTTTCCCATACTTTGGCTATGAGCGATCGGGAACCTTCTACTGCTCAATTGCGTACCGCCCTGACTCAACTGATGCTGTCGGGACTTTCAAAAGATGACATTAAGACGCTGGTAGCGCAGCAGCTTGCTGGCCTCAAGGGACGGGCAAAGTAATCTATAGGCAATCGCGCCCATCGTCACGCGATTTTCTCGTCTCTTTGCCCAATACCCAGAAGTGGGAGCAGCTTGCTGCTTTGAAAGCCGGGCGAAATGAGAGGGCAGACAGCCACCAGCCTCTGGCCATGAGCTTGCGGGTCTATGCAGGCAACATCTAGGGAAGAATCGAGAAGATCAGTGCTGCCGATCCTGTACTCTATTAATCCGGCCGCTGCGGCCTCCGGACGAAGCGTCAGGCATACGCGTCATAGCGGGAGCGGGTCGCATAGTTGTAGGTTGTCGTTCCACGCGTCCGGGCCTGCTTACGCTTGTCCCTCCGTCACCAGATCCAGATGCGATACCGCCGCCGCCCGACCCCCGGCTACTGACGCCAGGCAATCCATAGCGGCGACCGCAACAGTAGTAGTCGCCAAAGAAGGCATTAGAGTAAGACGAGCCGTAGGGTGAGCCCCAGCCAAGATAGAAGGGCAAGAAAGTGAAGCAACTGGAGCGAGTGTCGAATAACCAAAAACCCCAAGATCTGGAAGGAAAGCGATGTGGCCAGCTATCATACAGGCTCGCCATCAGAAGGTTCAGATCGCGACCTCTCATTCTGCGATTTGCTTCTGCGAGAGTCTCAGCGCGCTGTTTGCTCCACGCATCCATATCATCAAATCGCTTCTTGTCAGCCTTATCCAGTTTCGCAACCAGGTAAGAGTTATTACTGAAAATAACCTTATTGCCACCTTTTACCTTCGTATGCGAGTCGCCCAGCATCACCCGGCCTTTTCTGACAATCAATTCCGTCGCGTCGCCCGGTATTACGTTTAGGCGGTAGAGCCCACGGCGAACGATTGCCAGTTTGGCGTGTGGTGTAGTGATATTAATTGACAGTTCGGTATCATCCGCGCCGGTCGCCTCTACAATTGCTGTCCCTCTAACCAATCGCACTTCAAGATTCTCAATCGAATTGTTGGCGAGCTCAAACTCTGAATTTCCCCCCAGTCGCAGGTACGAGCCCGGATTCAGCAACATCTCGACACGCCCGTCTATGCCCGTAGTGACTATGTCACCCGCCTCAAGGTCTTCTTTGATTGTTAACAACTCCGACTCGGAGCTGCCGCGAGGGTGGATGACCGCCCGGCCGGTAACGGCATTGATGCCGCCCGCCCTGGCGGAAATGACAAACTTCTCGCGATTCTGCGCCTGAGCAGAGAAACTGGAGAGAAGCAGAAACGAAATGCTTAGCACGAGTCCGGTGGCTACCCTTCTCATGAAGGTCTCCTTTGGGGAAATCCCGACTTCGCAACGGATAGAGCCTGGGGCTGCCGGCATTATAGCCCGGGCGCAGGTATTTACAAGTTTTTGTAATCTATGGCCTTTCCAGTGCTTTAGCGTAGTAACCCTTTTTCGTGTGTGCGGCGACATCCTGCCGCGCAACCAACCTCACGACTACTGAGCGCCAACTGCCGTCGCGGAGCTTGTTGGAAGGCCGATAGCCAATACTGTAGACAGTACTAAGGTCGCGTATAACACGTTCATAGACAGTATCTAAATCTTTAACTTTGGCGGCCCGGTAAAGCAGCGTCCCGCAAGTTGCAGCTATCTGGGCCAACTGCTCTCGGGCAAGCATGAAAGCACTCGACGGCGCACGACGCCGTTTTGTCTCCTCCTTCTCGGTATCAAGATAGATCGGTAAAACGAGAACTTCGCCGTGCTTCTGCAAGACGGTTAGTAGCTGCTCAAAGGTTGTTCGCGACCCGCCACCAAAAACATCAGGCAAAGCATTGTCTACTCCATCAGTCATCACAACGACGGCGCTACGCCTCGACGATTGGCCCGGCGCGAGAACTCTTTCCAAAACGAAACGCAAAGCATCCCAAAAATTGGTGCCGCCCGATGGCGCTTCAATCTCATCGATCGCCCGATTTAACTGTTTGCGATCGAGAGTCAAGCCCGAAACGACATGAGGGACGTCGGTGAAAGTCACGACTGCGACACGGTCAAGAGGCCGGGTTGCATTGACGAATCGTCGGGCTGATTTGCGCACCAGCTTGATCTTATCGCCAGTAGAGCCTGACAGATCCAAAAGCAGTACGAGATCGAAAGAAGCATCCGCCGCCGCGAAGAACGTAATCTCCTGCGGCTCGCCATCCTCCAGCACAAGGAAGTCTTTCTGTTCGAGGCTAGGGGAACCATTCACTGGATTCAAGGTAACGATACTGACCTTCAAATCGACCAGGTCTGAATCAACACGGACTGTATCACTGGGGTCGCCTGAAGATTGGGCCGTGGAGTCAACAAGCGGCAATAGCAGAGCCAGAAGTATAGACACCATCTGCAGGACTCGATGTAATAAGATTCCAGACTGTTCAGTTCGCATAATAGCCACGTTTGCCCTTCGCCACTGCTCCCATGCGATTGACATTCACCCTGATTGCGCGCCACTTGCCGTCCCGAGCATTGTTTGCAGGACGATAAGCGAGACTGTATACCGTTCCAAGATCGGCGACTACCCGTTCATAGGCGCCGGCAAGATTCTCGAGCCGGTCAACCTCATAAAAGACTCCACCACCCAGCTCGGCCATCTCCTTCAAACGGTCGTGGCCCATCTCAAAGGCCTCCGGCTGGGTATCCAGCGGGCTCAGAGCCTCATACTCAGTGTTCAGCCACAAAGTATAAAGTACTCCGTCAAACTCCTTCACTCTGGTGAGCAGTTCCCGATAAGGAATGCTCGAACCCCGCTGTCCATGCACGCCGGGAATAGTTCCATCGAGTCCGTCGCTCATAACCACTATCGCGGTGCGTCGCAAGTTTCGGGAGTCTCCGGCCAAATGGTCCAAAGTAAATGCCAGAGCGTCATACAATTTTGTGTCACCTGATGCTGTTTCTATGGCACGGATCCGTTCACGCGATTGTTCGCGATCAAGAGTAAGGCCAGAAATCAATAGAGGCTTGCCGGCAAAAACTATGATGCCAATGCGATCGGAAGGCCTGGCAGCCTCCACAAACCGGAGCGCTGCAGCTCGAATTAAGCTCACCACCTCTCGAGTCGAACCTGAGAGATCGATCACTAGCATGAGATTGAAAGGTGCAGAGGAGGATTCAAACTGGAGTATTTGCTGCTCGGCACCGTCCTCGAAGAGTCGGAAGTCAGAGCGGGTAAGGCCAAGAATCCCCCGGTTTGTCTCGTGATCAACGACGGTCAAATTGAGCGCCACTAACTGGGAGTCGACCCGGAGTATATCACCTTCACTTACCTCCTCGATCCCCGACTTTCCCGCGGGCGTTCCTGCTCCCGCCACGGCAGGATCGGAACCAATCAATTGCGGCAACGGGCGTCTAGCCGCAGAATCCTTCGCCGGGACGACGGCGCTCGCCAGCGTGAGAGTCACTTGTCCAGTCTCAGTATTGATCTTCAGTAGACGCTCACCGCTGCCCAACCGCGTTCGCAGAAGATGACCGCCGGCGCTTAATGGGGCCGCCAATTCCGAGCGAATCGTTCCGTTAACTGCGCTAGCCTCGATGTCTGCATTAACCGGCTCGGCCAGCCGGGCAACAATGTCTCCAGAGGTTGACGTCAAGGAAGCCGAAGCGGGAATCCCAGAGAGTGATATCGCTCCAGAGCTGGTGACTAAGTCAGTATGAGCGCGAAGTGGTAATTTTACGCGGAGTCCAATTGTCGCCGACGGGTCGACTGGCGTGCGCACGATAGCAATTGAAAGCCGTTCATTGCTGTTTTCAATTACTACCGGCGAACGAGTGAATGCGCCGCCTCCCTCGATAGTAGCTGTCACACTAAGGTACTTCTCCGGCCAGACCTCAACGTTGACGCCGCCAAACTGATTCTCAACACGGACCCTTCCGCTGGCGGGCAAGACGACAACCACGCCTTCATCTAACGATTGACCAACGGCCGGTACCGAAGGGGAAAGGCAGAACACGAAGGACAGAAAGAAGCTGATTTCACACACGTTTCTTCTAAACGACATAAAAACTACCAAAACAGAACCGGGAGAGACCGTAGGGACGCGCGGGGAGAATGATTCGAGAAAGGCACCGCCGGCAAAGCTCAGCGCTCGATCATATCCAGCATTGAACCCTCTTCTCGTATGTCCGATGTCTTAGAAGGCGGCGCCTGCTCTGACAAGTCACCCAGCCGCAAAAGAAGATTGCTCGCGTTGGTAGCATAGGGGAGAGCGGATTCTTTCGTTAGAATCCCACTGCGAATAAACTGTTCGATGACGCTATCAAAAGTTTGCATTCCTTCCTGGTCACCCTGCTCCATGGCGTCGATCAGCGACTTCCCTTCCGATTCACCTTTTTCAATATACTCTCTGGTACGCATCGTCGATTTCAAGATCTCGATGGCTGCAATGCGGCCTTTCACGGCTGCGCGGGGAATCAAACGCTGAGAAACGATGTAGCGAAACGACTGGGCAATGCGAGTGCGAATCACGCGCTCTTCATTCTTGGGAAATACACCGATGATTCGATCCACAGTTTTGGAAGCATCAATGGTATGTAGTGTAGAAAAAACCAGGTGACCTGTTTCTGCAGCTTCCAGTGCAACTTCGATTGTTTCCCGATCACGCATCTCGCCAACCAGAATCACTTTCGGCGCCTGGCGCAGGGCAGCGCGTAGCGCGGTGGCAAAACTCGGCGTGTCGGAGTGAAGCTCGCGCTGGTGGATTGTTGAGTTTTTGTGCGGATGCAAAAACTCTATTGGGTCTTCGATGGTTACGATGTGGTAGTACTTGCTTTCGTTGATTAGATCGATAATTGCCGCAAGGGTGGTGCTTTTACCACTACCGGTCGGTCCCGTCACGAGCACTATGCCATTCTTCAACTCAGCGATTTCCTGCAACTGTTCAGGCAGGTCAAAGTCGCTGAATTTTGGGGGCCGTACGGGAATCACGCGCATAACAATCGCGTGCGTGCCACGCTGCTTGAAAATATTCACACGAAAGCGCGCCTCACCCGAGGCGCTGAATGAAAGATCGGCTGAACCGGTTTTCTCCAAACTTTCCACGGCATTTTGGTGATTACCAAGGATGATCTTGGCAATTCCGGCAGTGTGGGTAGGGGTCAGCTTCTCGAGGCCAGGAATCTTGACCGGCTGGAGTTTGCCTGCAAGTTCTATCTGTGGCGGTCGCCCTGGTGAAAAGATGAGATCACTAACCTTGTCTGACGCTCTGAGCATGTGCTTAAGCACAGCTATGAAATTAAGTGGTCCCTGGCCGGCAGGTTGCGCTTCTGGACTTAATGGTTCTTGGCTCATTTCAGTTCGGACTTTCGCAAGCTATTGGAAGTTGATTTAAGGGTTTTGACGCAGCTCGAAAAGCTTTTGTACGGTCGAACAAACTAATCTGCTGGAGCGTACATCAAAGTGTTTGTTGTAGGTGGCTGGTTCTTGAAGTACACAGTTGCAAATCCTGGCAAAGGGAGGCGCCGGAAAAGAAACATGGCAACATATCGAGATCCTAGCAGGTGTTTTGCTCCCCTCGAAGTGATCGAGCGTCTTCTCGAAATCCGTGCAGAAGCGGGTCACTCGCCGGCGCTATATCTCCTTTCACCCGATGATTTAGCAGACTATCTGGACGCCTTTGGTTTCGATGTGTACGCCTTTTCAGAAGAAGCGGAGTTTCACTTTGGCGATTACCGGGCACCTCTCGCGCCTGGCGGCGATCACGCTCATAGTTCCCCCACTGCCCACTAGTAATCCTGGATTCCCTGACGCTTACTCGGCCGATGCTTTTATGACGAAGTAGGTGACGTCGTCAGTCGCCCCTTTCCCGTCAGTCCAGGCAAAAACCTCCTTCTGGACTGTTTGAATCAATTCTCTGGCCGACAGATGTGACGCCTTCCGAACCGCCTGCTCCAAACGCTCCTTTCCAAACTCCTCGCCCTCAGGGTTGAGGGCTTCTGTCAAGCCATCCGTATAGAGTACCAGCAGGTCTCCGGGCGCCAGCGTCAAATAGTATTCGTAGTATCGCGTATCCCTGAACATACCGAGCGGTAAACCACCCCGCTCGAGAAAACTCGCCTGTCCTTTAGCATCCAGCAACAGGGGCGGGTTATGCCCAGCATTGCTGTAGGATAACGTTCTGTTTTGCGCATCCAGAATGCCATAAAACGCAGTCACAAACTGATTCCGCTCAATCGATTCCCAGAGCAGGTAGTTCACTTTCGCCATTGAGATGTGCGGAGCGTAGCCGATGTGTGTGGCTGCTCGCAGGCTGGCTCGCAGGAATGCCATCAACAGCGCGGCCGGGACACCCTTGCCGGCAACGTCGGCAATTACCAGCCCAATCTGATCCTCATAGATGCGAACCCAATCATAATAATCGCCGGAAACCTCTTCAGTGGGAAAGTTATAAGCGCTGATCTCAAAACCGGGCAACTCCGGGTCGCCCGGCGGCAGCAATTCCAGTTGTACCTGCCTGGCTACCTCAAGCTGGCCTTCCAATCGCTTCTTTTCGACTAACTGCTCGTGCAGCATCACTTTCTCAATGATGATGGCGACTTGCGAAGCCAAAAGCATGAGCACTTGCAAATCGTCCTCTGAGTAGGCATTCAACTCGTCGCTTTCGAGATCGAATACGCCAATCACCTCCTCGTTTGAAATGATTGGGGCAACCATCTCTGAACGCGTCTCCGCACGTGCATTGACATAAATTGGATCTTCCCGAACGTCAGGACAGATGATCGGTTTCCGCGTCAGAGCGACCTGACCAATGAATCCCTCGCCGAAGCGAAGGTGGAGTTGGGTCAATTCATCAATGTCATAACCTCTTACCGACTCAGCTCTAAACTCACAACCGTCCTCGCCTTCAGACGCTCCTGTCCGATCTACACACTTAATCAAAAAGATACCGGCGGCGTCGTAAGGTATCAGCGAGTCGAGGGTGTCCATCACGAGGTTAAGGACTTCCTGTAGGTCCAAAGACCGACTGATGGTCTTCGTAATGTCCAGGAGCATGCGTAGCTTGTCTACGGTCGTTAGACCAGGAAGCCGCTGCTCTTTAACCTGTTCAGCCATAGTTGTCATCTTCACTCAGCATCAAAATAACCAGTAATTATACAATCTCAGTAAGCTGGAGGCATACTGCCCTGGGGTTCCGCAGTGCGCCAAAAATCTGTCGGTAGATTGAAATATGTGTCGTTCGAGCACGCTTTCCGGGCAGTTGGGCTTCACCCCGTTAGGTTCAGCCATCCCCAGTAGAAAACCCTCGGTAGGTGCTCCAAAGGTGAGTGACTTTTAGACGGTATTCCACAAGACTGCGGCTCACGCGAAAATGGCCGGCAATCTCGGGAATCGTCCTTCCGGTCAATACAAAACTGCGTAAGGCCGCAAAGGGGACCAGCGCCGCCGCCCCAGTAGCATAAGCCGCCTCCTCATCAGTCTTGCGATAATCACGGTACACGGTGCGGCCACGCTCATCTTCGGCGACGACTGTCAGGCGGCTTGGTCGATGGCCAAGGAATACATGGGAGATCTCCTCCATCAGCGTCGCATTGGTACGAGCCCGACTATGATTAGGGTTGAGGATTACGATTCTGGAGCCGTCTTCAAGTGGGAGTGAGCAGGCGCCGCCTGACCACTCTTCACTCGCCGGGCCGAGCAGGTGTTCCCGCGCTTCCTGGCTGAGAGACTGAATCTGACCGAAATCAACAATTAGCAGGTTGGCAAAACGTGCCAATGCGAACGGATCAAGCGGTGCGTCCGAACGAACACCAGCAAAATCGCGAAGGCCCTGAGCCTTTAGTTCATACTGGCGCCACTTTTGCCCCGGCGGCAAATCGTAAGAGAACATACGGCAATCCTAAGGATTCACGGCCGCGCGTTGGAAAGGGTCGCTTCACGGAGTCACTGCCGATTGTCAGCGCTTTTTGCGAGCGGGTCTGTTTTGTCCGGGCCGACTAAACTGTGCGTAAGCAACGCGAAATAGTTCCGAGAGAGCCGAGGCGGTTTCGGGGCTAAGGTTCCGGTCGGCCCGCAGATGGGCTTCCACGATTTCGGGCGTAGATTCATGCGGATAATAGATAACCGCTTTAGCTTCCTCGTTCTCCTCACGCCGGCCAAGGATCCGCTCCACGGGAACATCAAGCCAGCCAGTGAGTCGCGCAATGTTATCGGCATCTGGTTTTCCAGTTCCGTTCTCAATGCGTGATAATGTAGACGCGGAAACCCCTGTCGTTTCGGCGACATCTCGCAAACTCAGCCCCAACTCTTCCCGCCGCCTGCGCACTGCCCGACCAAGCTCTTCGGTGTTGACGAGCGTCTTTGTTGCTCGGGCCATCTGGTCCCTGCCTCCAGCGAACAAGTTTTTCTACCGGCTATAGAAGATACCACGCCGTAGTTTTAGAGGCAACATGTTGTTTTATTTATGAAACAGACGACAACGCAGTAATTGCGCGCTCGGCTGAAAACTGCTGGCTGAAACTGAGAATTAGTTTTGGATGCGCCGGCGCCAAGCGGACATGGCTAAGTCCCTGGCCCGCGGCAGTACGTCTAGTGCCCGCGCGACTTGTGGGTCATCGGAGGTAATAAACACTCGATCAGCCGACACACGACCATAGGCGGCCGTCACGACATTGTATCTCAACTGCAATTCGACAAAGGACCGGTTGTGATCAACGAGAGGAAGGAGTGGCTTAAACTGAGCATCGCCAGCTACGAACTCCTTGAATGCTCTGAATAGCGAATCGGTCACCACATAATCGGATGACTGCAACTCGTGGTCGAAATCTATGGGACCGGCAACCTTAAAGCTCTCGAAACCAGCTACTCGACCATTGACCAACTCCCGGCAGAATCCAAAAAGCGGATTTAATAAACGGCGCTGGGCCGGCGTAATGGTTCGCGCACCAACGTTTTCATCTGGAGAGATGCCACCGCCTCCATAAACCGCCCTTCCCGTATCGGTCTTCTTCTCGGGACCGGCGGGTTTTGTGGGTTCGTCCTTTTGGTCAAGACGATTTGACCCACCATGCGTGTAGTAATCGTAGAAGCCGCCGTCGGAGTAGTCACGCTGAATCAGTCGGCCGGAGGGTGTGTAATACTTCGCGGAGGTTAACGTTAACCCGGCGCCATATTCGAGCGGAATGATGCTTTGCACGAGTCCTTTGCCGAAACTTGTCTTACCCACTATCAGAGCCCGGTCATGGTCCTGCATGGCGCCCGCAACAATCTCCGAGGCTGAGGCGGTATTCTCATTGATAAGAATTACCAACGGCGTGAGATTTGGCGTGGTATTCGTTGATCGATAAGTGTTATCGCGCAGTCCGTTTCTGCCTTTTTGCGTGAGAATAAGCTGGCCGCTTGGCAGAAAAACTTCGGCAACATGAATAGCCTGATCGAGGAACCCGCCGGGATTATTACGGAGGTCGAGTACTAGTGAAGTCATGCCTTTCTTCTGCAAGCGCTCAAGCGCTTCCTGGAGTTCGTCTGTAGTCGTGTAGTTAAAGCCGCGGGTCATGTCTATATAGGCGACTCCGGGTCGCACCATATAAGTATCGGGAATGGAGGGTTGAGGGACCGCGTCGCGTGTGATCTCGACAGTCTGACCGCGCTTGTCTGAGGCGCGTTCCACGGTTATTTTCACAACGGAGCCGCGCGGGCCGCGAATTTTGTCGCGCACTTCGAGCGAAGGCTTGCCGCGCATCTTAAGGCCATCGACCTCGAGAATGCGGTCGCCAAATCGCAGACCTGCTCGGGCAGCAGGCGAGCCGGCAAAGGTTGCTGTTATAAAAGTGTCGTTATCCTCACCAATTGCATAGTTCTGAATAGACGCGCCAATCCCAAAATATTCTGACCTTTGATCAGTTTTCAGTTCGTCGAATTCTTCACGGTCGTAATAATTCGAATGGGGATCGAGAGACCGCAGCATACCGATTATTGAAGACTTGAAGACCGAATTAAAATCCAGCTTGTTGTCAATGTAATTGTCTTCGATCATTTGTAGTGCTTCATCGAAGTCTCGCTCTATCAGTGGAATTGCATTATTGCTGCCACGGCTAATACGTCGTCCGCCATTACCGGAACTGGTGGAAGGCTTACTGGGCGAGCTGCTGCTGCCAACCGGTGATTGCGACCGCTGCTGGGCGAAAATGAAATTCGGGATGACTAATGTTAGAGTGAGGAGAGTGGTTAATGCGAGCAAGAGTGTTCTTTTCACTACTAAAGCCTCGAAAAACGTCTGTTGAATAATTGCCGCTGGTGAGCGCGTGTTTGGACTAGCTCCCCGGGGCTGATACTAACGGATGCAGTTTCGGGGAGCAAGGTTGCGCCGGAGCCGCCTCTTCACGTTCGCGTGAAGGATTCGCCAATAAGAAGAGAAACTAACAATGCTACGGAATTTCCATGCAAATGGATGGTGGAGCTAGAGGACTCTGTGGCTTGACGGTTCTCAGAACGGCTCCGTAGAATGAACTTACAAACTGCGCCAAACGTATTTGATAACAGCCGTCTGCCGTGAAGGAGTATTTCATCCATGAGTAGTCCATACCAGAGGGAAGAGCAGGGTCCTACCGAGACCATTGACGACCTGATGATTCGCGATGACGATGGGGAAGCGGAACCCGACGAGCGGGCCAGGACCGCTTCTTCGGTGCGCGACATCGCCTCACGCATTCCCGAATCGCTGAGCGCTATCGGCCGCGACATCAGCCGCACGATTGAACGGGCTATATCCGCCAAGGACGATTACGTCGTGGCTGTCAAGATCTCCCCCGAGGCCCAGGAAAAACTGGAACAACTAGTTCAGGCCGGCGTCTTTCGTAACCGCGCTGAGGCTGCCGGTTTCCTGATCGATGAGGGTATCAAAACACAGTCGGCGTTATTCGAACGCGTACGCCAGAAGCTCGCCGAGATAGAGCGTCTGCGGGCAGAGCTGCGCGGGTTAATTAACGAGAGGCCGACGTAAACTTTTCCCCCCTGAAAACAGCCTCCAATGAGTGTTAGTTGCGTGCGCCCACCGATTGGGACAAGCACGCCCGGAAAACACCTAAGACGAATCGAGAACCAAGTGGCCGAAAGCTTCCAACTACCATCAACTCCACTCCAGCAGTTTACGCTAGCCAACGGCCTGCGAGTGATCTTGAATCGAGATCAATCGGTACCGGTTGTCTCGGTTGCAGTTTATTATGATGTCGGTTCGCGTAACGAGAAGGAGGGTCGCACAGGCTTCGCTCATCTATTTGAACATATGATGTTTCAGGGATCTGAGAATGTGCCAAAAGCGGCTCACTTCCAGTACATCTTCAACGCCGGCGGCACGATGAACGGAACGACCTCGACCGAACGCACCAACTATTTTGAGACTTTGCCTGCAAATCAATTGCCGTTGGCCCTCTGGCTGGAGAGCGATCGGATGTGCTCATTGAAGGTTACGCAGGAGAACCTGGATAATCAGCGCAATGCCGTTCAGGAGGAGAAGCGCTTGCGCTACGATAATCAGCCATATGTGAATGCTTTTCTTCGCATCAATGAACTGATTTTTAAGAATCCGGCGAACGCTCACTCGACCATAGGCTCAATGGAGGATCTCGATGCCGCTACCATTGATGACATCAGGGAGTTCTTTCGCATCTACTACGCACCCAACAACGCCGTGCTCACTATCTCCGGCGACTTTGAGGAACAAGAGACCCGCGCTCTTGTCGAGAAGTATTTCGCCGAGATTCCCAGTCAGCCAAGGCCTCCCGCCGTAGACGTGAGTGAACCGGAAGAAGTCGCCGCCACGGAAGAGTCTTTTCCCGATCAGTTAGCGCCGGCGCCGGCGTTCGTTCTGGGCTGGAAGATTCCCGCTCGTCGTACCCAGGAATTCTATGCGCTCTCCCTTGCCAGTGATCTGCTTTTCGAAGGCGATAGTTCGCGCCTCTATCAGAAACTGGTAAAAGGCGATGAGTCAGTGGTGTCGATTCAAGGTGGAGTCGATGAGCGACGTGGACCTTCGGCCTTGTATATTTTCGCGCTGCCCAAGCCGGGATTTGAACCACAGGCCATTCGCCAACAGATCTTTGATGAAATCAAGCGACTCGCAACTTCCGGACCCTCGGAAGGAGAGATGGAGAAGCTGCGAAACTCATTGTGCAATGATTCAGTTCGTGGTCGGCAGTCAACCATGTACCGCGCACAACGGATCGCCGAATATGCGCTCTACGACGATGATCCGAAATTGTTTGACTCGGAGCTGGACAACTATCTAAGCGTAACGGCCCAGGAGATCACGAATGCGGTGGCCCGATTTCTGGACGTGGATAACCGTGTCGTTCTCGATATTGTGCCTGACGCAGAAAGGGCACTTGAGAGCGCACAGGCATCAGCGCAGCCGCCAGGAGAACGCCGACAACCTGCAGCGCCTGCGCCTCAGATTCCGTCACCTGAATCTGAACAGCAAATTTCCCCAAGCAACAGTGAGGTAGTGGTGGCCAGCAGCGCGCATCCCGAAAGACCGGAACAGCCTGCGGATCCACCGAAACAGACTGAGCCGGGATCCGGACCACTTCATCCGTAAAACATGAGTACACAGCAAGACTTTCGCCAACAGCCGCCCCCACCGCTGCCCGCTCGACACTTGCAGCTTCCCAGCGCCACTGAAGCCAGGCTTTCGAATGGCCTCGCTGTCGTAATTGTTGAGGACCGCCGGCTACCGCTGGTTAGTTATCGGCTCTCATTCCGTACAGGCGACGCCCATGATCCGCCGGAGCTTCCCGGTCTAACTGAGATGTTAACGGGACTCTTGACTGAGGGTACGGAGTCGCTGAGCAGCCGGGAGATCGCCGACGAGATAGCTCGCATGGGCGCCACGCTCTCAGCGGGCGCAAACTCCGACTACAGCACAGTCGCGGCGTCATCCCTATCGCGGTTCGGTGATCAGGTGCTCGAGTTGCTCGCCGACGTGACGCTACGCCCTTCGTTCCCCGAAAACGAGGTGGCACTAGCACGCCAAAACACGAAGGAAAGCCTCCGGCAACAGCGCGCGCAACCTTCATTTCTGGCAACAGAGATGGTTTCGCGTTGCATGTTCGGACAACATCCATACTCCGTCATTGCTCCAACACCCGAATCCTTGGACGCGACATCCCGCGATCGGCTGATCGAATTTCACCGTTCTCAGTTTGTACCCAACAATGCGGTCTTCATCATTGTTGGGGACGTCCACGCAGAGTCTGTTCTCAAGAGGATTGAACGACTATTCGGACAGTGGGAACCCGCAGGCACAGTTGCCGACGACTTCCCTGCACCTCCGGCTCATACCTCGCGTTCTGCAAGAATCGTCGACCGTCCGGGTTCGGCCCAGTCAAATATCGTGATCGCGAATCTCGGTATTACGCGAATGAATCCTGACTATTTTCCGATGCTACTGATGCACACAGTACTTGGCGCCAATGCTTCGTCTCGGCTGTTTATGAACCTGCGCGAAGACAAGGGTTACACCTATGGAGCCTACTCGAATCTTGATGCGCGACGTTCTGCCGGCACTTTCCGGGCCTCGGCCGAGGTGCGGACGCCAGTGACGGGAGATTCGTTGAAGGAGTTTTTCTATGAGTTGGAAAGAATTCGGAGCCAGCCGGTTTCCCAAAAAGAGATCACCGACGCCAAGGCTTTCCTGACCGGAGTCTTTCCTATCCGTTTGGAGACTCAAGAAGGCTTAATAGATCAGCTCGTGCAAATCCGAATGTTTGGTTTACCTGAGAATTACCTGGATACCTATCGGGATAAGGTGCAAGCCGTTACAGTGGAGCAAATACGAGAGGTTGCTGAGAGATACGTAAAACCAGATCAAGCGACCATAGTGATAGTGGGAGACGGAATCCAGATAGAAGAACAGATCGCGCCTTATACCGACGATGTAACCTTTTTCAACACGGCAGGCAAGCCGAAGAGTCGACCTTCTCTAACCCCCAAGAATGTTGTAAGGGCTCCTCAGAATATTGTGGGGAACTGGCAGCTCGAGATTCAAACGCCGCTTGGCCAGACCATTCCGGCCACTCTGATACTCGAGGAAGCCGAGACTGGTCTAACGGGAAGAGTGGAATCAGAAATGGGAGATGCGGATTTGCTTACAGTGAACCTAGATGGTCAATCTCTGGCCGCGACACTGGCTTTCGATATGGGAGCAGGCGAGACCGTAGAAGCTCAAATCTCCGGCGAGTTGAGCGGAGAGCAGATCCAGGGCAGCATCATCCTGCAAAACTCGCCGCCACTTACTTTTACCGGCAGCAAACAATAGCGACCAGACGCTCATCGTTCGTAACGCAAGATTATGCCGCGCGCGCCGACGGCCCAGCCAAGTTTCTTGCTGATGTAGACAGCATACAGGTTCTGCTTTGTTGTTGACTCTTGTTGAATCCAAGAGCGTCCGCCGTCATCCGTTCGCAGTATTGTGCCGCCGCGGCCGACAGTCCAACCATCGTCGTCATTCACAAACTGCACGCTCAACAGCGTGGAACGCACTGGAGCCGTCACGGTTTCCCAACGGTCTCCACCATCTGTAGTACGAAGAATTAACCCTCGCTCACCAACTGCCCAACCTTTTTCCTCGTCGCGAAAATCGATGTGATAAATCGTCGCCGAACTACCCGAGTTCTGATTCGACCAGGTGAGGCCACCATCCACGGTTTTGAGGATGGTGCCGCCGGCGCCCACTATCCACCCTCGTTTTTCATTGTGGAAGTCGATATGAATCAACTCCATGCGGCTGGGGACACGCTGTCTTACCCACGTTTCGCCACCGTTCTCGGTGTTCACCAGAATGCTGTCGACAACCCGGTCGTCTCTACTGACCGAACCGACAACCCATCCTCTCTTCTTACTGGGAAAGCGGACGCTATAAAGCTCCACGCTCGCGCCGTCAAATTCGTTGGGCAAAAAGCTTCGCGCCTCTGTCCAGACCGCGCCGCTATCGCGCGTTATGAAGATACTGTGGCCAGCAATCAAACATCCATCTTCTTTGTCGCGAAAATAGATATCGTTTATGCCAGCTTTGGTGCCAACTATTTGCTGCACCCAACTGCGACCACCATCGTCAGTGCGACTAAGGAATCCATTATCGCCGCCAACCCAACCCCGTTTGCTATCAAGGAAAAATATTGTGTTCAGATCCTTGCCTTCGGGCCCCACGTTGGTTTGTAGCCAACCCTGTTGAGCTTGAGCAGGGAGAGTTGTCAGAATTAGTAGAAGCAAGATGACTATCAAATTGTTTTTCGATTGAAGAGCCGTCATTCCTTTTCCACCAGTAGCAATAATCCGACTTCGCCCGACGCGGTTTGCAGAGCAATACTCACAGATAGGCCGCGGCCGTCCATTCCAGAAAAGCCGCCGAATCTAAACTGGAGCTGATTGATTGAGAAACGTTGTACCTTAAATAGCCCTTGGCTGACAAGACACGCTTGTGTGGTGGATGAGCAAAACTGCTCAATGAAGTCTTCTCAGTCGTTTATTGCGCAAAGTGACGATCGTTACGTAAAGCACGATCGCGGTACCCCCGGCAACAAGCGTCATCGGGGCGCCAAAGCGATGAGCTACGGCGCCACCGAGAAGGTTCCCAATAGGCATGGTACCGATGAATGATAGGATGAACATACTCATTACCCGACCGCGCATCTCATCCGTTACAAGCTGCTGCAATAAGGTGTTTGTGACAGCAACAGACGTTACGATGGAAAAGCCAACCAGGAATAGAAAGATGAGCGAAAAAACGAGTTTGGTAGCTAACCCAAAGGCGATGAGAGAAACGCCAAAGGCAAAGGCGCCTCCCAAGACGGACCACCCCTTTCGTTTGAAATCTCCCAGGTAAGCCAGCAACAAGGCTCCACAGAAAGCGCCCGCCCCTGCGGTTCCCATCATCCAGGCAAGCCCCGTCTCGCCTAAACGAAAGATATCGCGGGCAAATATTGGAACGAGCGTGAGATAGGGAGCGCCGAAGAGACTGTTAACGGCCGAGATCGAAAGCAATGACGCCACGCGCGGACGATTGCGCACATAACGGAAGCCATTGACTAAGTCTTGCCAGAGCGCACGACGATCCCTGGCAGAGCGCCCGGCGGCGATTCTCCGAGTTTTCTCGAGCCGCACAAACTGCAACGCCATGATTACTGCGATAAACGAGAGACCGTTGGCATAAAAGCAGCCCGCCAGGCCAAATAACTTGAAGCCCAAACCGGCGAGAACTGGTCCGATGACTCGGGAGAGTTGAAACTGAGAGGAGTTGAGGGCCACGGCATTTGCCAGATCCTCTCGTCCTACGAGATCGAAAGTCATCGCCTGGTAGGAGGGGCCAGCAAGGGACATGCAACAGCCAGTAACAAAGGAAAACCCCAGTATCATCCACACCGTAACGACATTCGTCCAAACCAGAGTAGCCAGACTGAGTGCTGCCAGTCCTGCGATGATTTGAGTGAAGAGCAACAGTCGCCTGCGGTCCAGCAAATCCGCAAACACCCCTCCCGCCAAGGTAAGGAAAAAGCCAGGAGCTGTAGCCATGAAACCATCGATGCCCAGCCAAAGAGCAGAGTTTGTGCGCTGCAGCACCAGCCATCCCTGAGCTACTGCCTGCATCCAGGTGCCGACGTTGGAGAGAAACGCACCAATCCAGAAGAGGCGATAGTTTCGGTGGGAAAGCGCGCGGAACATCCCCAGACGGCGTCCGGCGACTCCATTCGCGACTTGAGCGTGTTCGGTATCGACTCGCATGCCTGAATGTTCTTACCATCGCCCGGGGAATGCGACAAGCTGCCAGCAATGGTGCGATTTCCAAGCTTTGCGTGAAGATTCGTCGCGTGCTCTAATCTCAGCCCTGAGTATCATTCGAACAGGAGGAGTGAACTCGTGGGGTTAATTTCGCCAAACAGGAAGCGATCATTTTTTGTATCACTATCCGTGATGGGCCGATCCAGCGTGGCATTAACAGCATTCAGTTGATGAACGATGGCCAGCGATGGTGGATTGTGACTATCTTTTGGCAGGGCGAGGACGATAAGAATCCGTTGCCGGAAAAGTATCTCAAGCAGTAGCGGGGCAAAGGGCTAAGGGCTAAGAGCAAAGGGCAAAGAGCCAAGAGCCAGCTGGCTCTTTGCCCTTTGCTCTTTGCCCTTTGCTCTTACCCTGTCCGTCGCCAGGCCGAGAGTGGACCGCCTCTGCCACCACGCCTCTCCGCCACAATCTCGGCCAGGATTGAGAGCGCAACCTCCTCAGGTGTCACAGCGCCAATGTCCAGTCCTATAGGAGCGTGTACGCGGCTAAGCGTCTCCGCATCTGCACCCTCAGCCCGCAAGCGGTCAAGTACAATGTTTGTACGGCGCTTGCTGCCTATGAGGCCGATGTAATCGGGGTGGGCCGTTATCACCGCCCGCAGACATTCTTCGTCTTCCTTGTGTCCCCGGGTAACGACGGCTACGGAAACACTTCCGCCGTTTCCGATGGCCTCGAGGAGAGCCTCGGGCCAGCTCTTGGCTGCAACGAGCTCAATCCGCTCGCCGGAAAATCGTTCTCGAGAGACAAACTCCGGCCGGTCATCGATTAAGACCACCCCATAGCCCAGTAGACTGGCGAGCCGGGCCAGAGAAGCACCCACATGTCCCGCGCCGCAAATCACGACACGGGCCTCTGGTTGAATACGCTCAAACAGTACTCTTGCTTCAGGTTCCTCATATTGCGGCACGATTTCCTGTAAACGAAAAACACGTGTTTCATCGCGTGACAACAGAAACTGCAGAGCGAAGGTCGAAAGCGTCTGGTCCAAGTCGTGATTGCCGAACGATCCCTTCCGGCTCCCCGAGGCAGTTACCAACACCTTGGCGCCCACATTCGCAGAACCTGCGACAAGCGTAGCAAGCGCCGCAGTCTGTCCTGCTTCGAGCACCTTCTGGATTGCATCCGCTATCACTCGAGAAGATGGTGCTTCTTCGTTAGGTCGCATGAAGTTAGCTGCGGCAGCGGTTACTTTGACGAGGATGTCTTCCGGAGACCGGTAATCGCGAGTAGACGCTTTAGGAGCCACCACGGCCCCACGACGAGATAAATAGGATTGCGAAAGAAGGCGGGTTGGTTCCCTTCAACGACGTGACCAGCAAATTGAAGCACCCAGCCTGAGATGAAAAGCGCCAGCGCCCAACGCCAATTGAAGAGAAAGAGCGGCATAGAGATGACGATCAGAGGGATGCCAATGGTGTGTGACAACCGATTCAGCGGATGCTGGTGTTTGGCCTTATAGGTTTCCAGAAATGATTGGGCCATCTCAGATTAATGCTTTGTTAGCTCATTACATCTATGAAGATATCCATGGTTCCGCCACAAACCATTCCTTCTTCGCTGGCTTCCTCAGCGGTCAGGGAAAAATGATGAAGCTGCGGCTCGCCTGTCCGCATGGCTTCCCGCGCTTCGGCCCACACCTCCGCCTCGACGCAGCCGCCGCCAACAGTCCCTGCTACTTCGCCGTTTTCGAAAAAGAGCATCTTCGCACCACGTCGCTGGGGAGTGGAGCCACGTGTGTGGGCCACCGTTGCCACGACGACGCGTTCGCCGCGGTTGTTTGCTTCCACTATCATCTGGTAGAGCTGTCGCTGGCCAATTGTTCCCATATGGTGCGCAGATTATGCAGCCCGAATCTGTGCTGTGAGAAGCATCCAGAAGCTGCGGCGTCCTCCAGAAGAGGATCACGACGAGGCCCTGCCTATCGCGGCGGGTAGGGATTCTTTGGCCGAGACTCCTCAGCAGGAGTCACAGTTGTGTCCACCGTTGTAACAGTCTGTACTGGCTGCTGATTGTTTTTATCGATGCGCTCGCGCAACAGTTCCACTTCGCGATCAGCCGTGGCGATGGCTGTTTCTAGTCTTTGACGACTGGTCTCCAGGGTATCGAGTTGGTTCTTTATTCTTGTTCTTTCGCTCTCCAACCCACGACGCCGCGCCTCACGTGCTTCTTCAGGGCGCGTCGTGCCATAGACTGCAACCATTCTCTCAATGCTTTCGGGTCTTAAAGCGTATTCGGTCTGCTCAAGTCGCGACTGTAAATCGGCCTGTTTCTCCTGAACGTCGCGCAGCTGGGAGCGGAGCATCTCAGCGCGCTGTTCCGCGCGTGTTAGTCGCTCCATGTCGAGTAGTGTTCGTTGTTCCTCCTGCATTTCACCCAACTTCTCGGTCAATTTGGTGACCTGATTCGACAGGGATGTAATCGTATCCTGCATCTGCGCCGGATCATTGGGAGACTTCGTCTGATCTCCCTTCAATTCCGCCGCCGCGCCGGAAGTTTCATCGCCTGTGCTAATAATTCCTTCACCCTGAGTCTGGTCAGTGGTGGGAGCGTTAATAGTCGGGTTGGTGATCACGGGTCGGGCAACGCGCCTCGCCCGGCGCCGTCTTCGCTTCTGCGCGTCAACATCAATCGAGCAGAGACCGGCAATAACGATTGTCACTAGAAACAACGTGATGTACTGAACCAGGCGCTTCGACATTTACAACTCCCTCCGAACGTGCATTCCCATTTCAAAAGATACCCTCTGAGACGAGAGGCATTCAAGTCCTAAAGAACCCTGAGCAGACTCACCCTGCCTGAATTTGGAACGTTACGTCCATTAACGGTGCCGAAGTCAGGGCCGGAACGCTGATAAGGTCAACACCCGTTTCGGCATAAGTACGGACATTCTCTAGCGTAATCTCGCCGGAGCATTCGATGGACACCCCAGGGGAGAGGTCCTGAGCAAACGATACAAGTCGAGTCAGATTTGACAGTTGCGGGTTGTCGAACAAAATCATGTCAGCTCCACCATTGAGTGCTTCCTTAATCTCATCTTCGCTGGAGACCTGTACTTCGACCTTGTGAAGCTGACCAAGCCTTTCTCGGGCATTTCTTACCGCCGCCGCGATCCCTCCAGCTACCGCAATATGGTTAGCCGTGATGACGACGCCATCATCAAGACCCAAACGATGACTGCGACCTCCGCCCAGCATGACTGCATATTTCTCCAACATTCGCATCCCCGGAGTTGTTTGCCGCGTATCGTAAATCGCAGCCTTTGTCCCCTCAATTGCTCGTACAAACTGGTTCGTCAGAGTAGCCGTAGCCGAAAGTCGCTGCATCAGATTTAGTGCGACGCGCTCCCCTGCAAGTAAAACGTCAGCAAAGCCCTGCAACCGGGCAATCACTTTGCCAGCCTCAATCTCCTCTCCTTCGGAAACAAATGCTTCCAGTTGTTGTTGGGAATCGAGCGTCAGGAAAACCTCTTCCGCTGCCTCGAGGCCGGCCACAATCATCTTTTCACCAGCCACAAAGCGGCCGCGAGCGCGCGTGTTACGCTCTATGATTGCCTGGCTGGTAATGTCACCACGACCCAGGTCCTCGCGAAGAAAAACCCCTATCTGCGAATACAGAACACTCTCATCGAGCCAATTCATTTGAGATTTTCTATTGTTTGTTGGAGCTGGGATAATCGCTGAGAGATATCAGCAATGCGTTGGCGCACACCCTTCACCTTCTCGGCCGGAGCGCGCTCGATGAAGTCAGGATTCGCAACTTGACTTTCAAGTTTGGCCGCCTCGGCCTGAAGCTTCTCTTTTTCACGGCTGAGTCGTTGGCGCTCCTGGTCAAAATCGATGAGGCCTTCCAGCGGAATCGCCACTTCCGCGCCGCCCATAAGCACAGCGCGCGCCGATGCTCTGGGCGCGGTCAGCCTAGTACTGATTGAAACTTCCGACGCTCGGACCAGCTTCGAAATCTGTTCGCCGCTCGTTGAAAACAAGGTCCTTAACCTCTCTTCCGGCGCGCCAACTAGTACTGGCACCCGCTCTCCTGGCTTGATATTCATCTCGGAGCGAATGTTGCGCACGCGCGAGATTAGATCTATGACGGCCTGCATCTCCCATTCGGCATCATCATCGATCAGCTCACTCCGGCTTTCGGGATACGCCGTGAGCATGATGGTAGGTACGGCCGCGCTATAAGCTTGATGCAGGAGTCTGGCATCTGCTCCTGGTAAACGCTGCCAAAGTTCCTCGGTAATGTAGGGCATAAAGGGATGAAGCAGACGCAACGCTTGCTCGAGCACTGAGAGCAGCCAAGTGCGAGCTAAAGCTCGTTCTGGAGTTGGCTCCGCAGCCGTTACTTCTTGCTTTGTGAATTCGATATACCAGTCGCAAAAATCGTCCCAGAAGAAATGGTAAAGCGTTTGCACAGCTTCGTGAAACTGGTAACTGGCGAGGGCCTCACGCACATCCTGGGCAGTTCTATTCAGCCGCGAAAGAATCCAACGCTGATGCAATGGCAACCCGGAAGTAATGGACTTCAGGACGTTTGGATTGACCTGCGCCGACTCAGAGTTTAAGAGACAGAAGCGGGCGGCGTTCCAGATTTTATTAGCGAAGTTCCTATACGACTCAACCTGCTTCTCATTCCACCGAATATCTGTGCTGCCCACGGAAGCAAGTGTCAGGCGGGTAGCATCAACGCCATACCTATCGAATACCACGAGTGGATCGATACCGTTCCCTTTGGTTTTGGACATGCGTTGGCCCTGAGCATCCAGTATGGTGCCCGTCACATACACATCTTCAAAAGGGCGCTCGGCCATGAAACGAAGTCCCATCATCACCATTCGCGACACCCAGAGGAAGATGATGTCACGCGCCGTCACGAGCACTGACGTAGGATAAAATATCTCGAGATCTGAGGTCTTATTTGGCCAACCAAGCGTGGAAAAAGGCCAGAGCGCCGAGGAGAACCAGGTGTCAAGCACATCAGGGTCTTGAGTCAAATCCTTGGTACCAGCCTTTGCTGTCGCTTCTTCGAAGGAGCGCGCCACAATCAACTGCCCATCGCTCGTGTACCATGCCGGAATCTGGTGCCCCCACCAGAGCTGGCGCGAAATGGTCCAGTCGCGGAGGTTTTCAAGCCAGGTGGTATAAACCTTTTGATAGGGGACTTCGGGGACAAAACGCGGCTTACCTTCACGCGCCATGAGTTCCAGGGCCAAATCCCGCAACTCCTCCATCCTTAAGAACCACTGCGTGGATATAAGGGGCTCGATGACAGTCTTACAACGTTCGCACTTTGATATTGAGAATTCGTAGTCAACTATTTTCTCGAGAAGATCCAGCTCCCCAAACCTTTCGACAACCTTCGAGCGTGCCTCGTAACGATCAAGTCCGACAAAATCGGCTCCGGCAGCTCCAGTCATCCTGGCGTGGGCATCGATGACAATCACCTGTGGCAGATTGTGGCGTAAGCCGATCTCGTAATCGTTCGGATCATGTGCTGGTGTGACTTTTACGGCGCCAGTGCCGAATGCCGGATCCACAAACTCATCTGCAATCACGGGAATTTCGCGATTCGTTAAAGGCAGCCTGAGCTTAGCCCCAATCAAACTGCGAAAGCGTCCGTCGGTGGGATTCACCGCAACGGCGGTATCTCCGAGCATTGTTTCCGGCCTGGTAGTTGCGACCGTGACCCGGCCGCTACCACCGCTTTTTGGGTACTGAAGATAATAGAGCTTTCCTGTCTGAGGATCCCTCTGTACCTCGAGATCAGAAAGCACGGTCTGATCGTGCGGACACCAGTTAACAATGCGATTGCCGCGATAGATGATTCCCTGCTCATACAAGCTCACGAATGCTTCTCGAACCGCCCGCGAGAGGTCCTCATCCATGGTAAATCTTTCCCGCGACCAGTCGACCGACGCACCCTCGCGGCGCATCTGGTTCGTGATCTGTCCCCCCGATTCATGCTTCCAGCGCCAAACACGCTCCACGAATTTTTCGCGGCCCAAGTCGTGGCGCGTTAATCCCTCCTTCTTTAACTCACGCGTGACCATTAGTTGGGTCGAAATGCCCGCATGGTCCATTCCGGGCAGCCAAAGCGCACGGTAGCCGCACATCCGTTTATAGCGCGTGAGGACATCCATCATCGTGTGCTGTAGAGCGTGGCCCATATGCAGTGAACCAGTCACGTTGGGAGGCGGAATGGCAATGGAGAATACGGGCGCCCTGCTGTCTTGATTTATCTCAGGAGAAAAATAGCCTCGCTCTTCCCAGCGAGCGTAATGAGAACGCTCGGCCTCCTGAGGATCGTATTGTTTCGGGATCTCCATTTTCGATGTTTCCGGCAGCCGACCGGCCCCTGTTGAGCCCTTTCAGCTCTTTGTTCTTTCAGCATCCTCTGCTCACTCAGAGTTGGTCATTGTAAAGCAAAGGCCAGCGTAGTGTCCTGATTTTCCCTCTTTGCTCAGCTTCAAGCTCAGAAAATCTGTGATCCGCGGACTTAATCCAAAAAGAAATCGAGCAGGCAGCCATCTCGGCCTTGCCTGCTCGGGTAAAACGTAACGCAAACTGTTGAGTCTGCCAGGACGATAGTTTGGTAACTACGCGCGAGTGTTCCTAACCCCTGGTCTTCTCAAGCTGGTGTTTGATCAGTAGTTCGGAGAGTTCCGGTACTACCTCCCAGGCGATCTCTTCAACCACCTTATGCGAGAGATGTTCAACTGCACGACGGGCGATCGCATCAATTACTTCGGGAGCCAGTTGATCCAGCGTAATCAGCCCACCCCTGGCTGCCTCACTAAAGCCACGATGCTCACCCACACGCGGTTCTGAGAGAGAGGTCTCAGGCATATGCGGCGCTGTTATGTCCGCCACGTTCTCAGGCTGATCCAACGGAGAGTAAACTTCATCGGAAGCTGACTCCGAAACAATGGTGTCTGACGTTTCAGCAACGCTTCCCCATTGCGCGGCGGCGCCGGGAACTTCATTCTCCGCAGTCACCACTTCTGATTCCAGCGCCCGGGGGCCGGAAGAGCTCTCCAGATCCAGATCCAGGATGTACTCGTCGGAAAGAACCTGATCGGCAGATTCAAAATCGCCCAGATCCAGTAACACTTCGTCGGCTTCCGAGGTCGTGGCCGTTTGGGCTTGCAGGTCAGTGACAGAACTCTCCATGTCTCTCCCATTTGTGCGTGTTTCCACAGCAAGATATTTGTTTGCCGCTGCCGGCTGAGCCAATTTAGCTGAAGCGTCAGCCAGCGACTGGACTGGAAGCGGTAGCGTGTCGGCAGTAGCGACGTTCAGTTCTTCGGTTGAGAGGGCATCTACTTCCGGAGGCTCCGCAACGGGAGAGGGGAGTTCCGCGGTTTGCACCTCTTCCTCAACAGAGACTTGCGGTTCAGGCTTCCCACCCAACAGTGAGCTAACCCGGTCTACCAAACGCCGAATCGATTGAAATGGCTTACTCAAAGTATCATCCGCGCCAACCCTGCGCGCCTCCGCTTCGTCAAAAGGCTCAAAGGAGCCGACTAGAAGCATGACAGGAATGTGTCGAAGCTTCTCATTTTCCTTTATGTACTCACAGACTTGATATCCGTTCATTTCTGGCATATGAACGTCTGCAAGCACAATATCAGGTGCTACTTCCTCGATCTTTTCTAGAGCCTGCTTCCCATTGGATACGCTGACAACATCTACACCTTCATCGGCGAAGGTGAGGTCAACGACTTTCTGAATGGTAATCGAATCGTCAGCGAGTAGAAGTTTGCGTCCGGCTAACAAAGTCAAAAAGGTTCCTTTAGCTCAGGTGAGCGGCAATGGCGGGTATTGCATTTCTCACTCGGGGGGGCGGGGCAATAGAATTCCGGCCCGTCCCCATGACGGGCCACTCTTGAACCTAGCATTCAGCCTCACAGCCCGTCAAGCATTTAGCCTGTTTTTAGGCTCTGCCCTGGCGATTGCCAGGGACGGCGTCGCCCCACTTCCCTGTTCCCAGAGAACGGGGGGCGACTTCCGCACTTTCCAGATTAGCTCTGGAACACCAATTCAACCGCAACCTACATCGCTCGGGCCGTCAGGGACGGTTGCGCAACCCCCGAGTTCCGCAAATAGAAGTGATGTTGCGGCGCCGGGAAACCGGCTTTGCTGAACGCCTCACGAATCACGCGATTTTTTCAAAGTACACCGCCCAATAGTGGTCATTGTTGCAGTATGGACGCACCGCGAGTACCGGACCCATCGGAGTGAACTTCAGCACTTCCAGATCTGGCTTCGGAGTTGCCAACACGTTCGGGATCTGTGCGAGCTTTTCCCTGAGTAAGGTTATTTGCATGGCTAACATCGACCGTATGGTCCAGTTGGGCCTCAAGCTCGACCCGGCGATACGGATTGGCTGTGAAGTTCTGGATGTTATCGGAGAAGAGCTTGTTATTTCCCACGAAGGTCCTGACATTGTCCATCGTGTTAATGGTTGTCACAAAGAGCCCGATCTCCTGGACCGTCCCAGTAACTCCTCCCGCGGTGATGAAGTCTCCCACCTTGAAGGGGCGCAGGATAACCAAAAATGCGCCAGCCGCAAAGTTAGCGAGTAACCCGCTCCAGGCCAAGCCTATGGCCACGCCTGCCGCCGCCAGCAAGGCGGCAAAAGTAGTAGTCTCAAGGCCGAAAACGCCCAGGATAGCAATGACCAATAGAATGTTGAGCATCACGGTGGTTACGGAGCCAACATAGCTGATTATGGTCGGTTCAATTACCCGCTTCGTTAGTGCTTTGGAAACCATGTTGACCACAAAGCGAATGACCCAGCGCCCTATGATCCAGATGGCCAGCGCTCCGAGGACCATAAAGACCACGCGCAACGCTACACCAGTAACATTTTGTAAGATTTGATTGTGTCCATGATCTTTCTCCCATTCGATGTGACATCGAAAAATGGTCAATTCCTATTTAGGAGCGCTGGCCCTGACGCGCACTTCGGTGCCACGTTTTATTACGAGGTCATCGCGGCCCTGGATGTATACACTGCCGGCACCGCCACCTGCGCCAACGATAGCGCCGATAGCCGCTCCCTTACCGCCTCCAGCAATGGCGCCGATGATGGCCCCAGCCACAGCGCCAACGGCTGCGCGCTTCTCAGTTGTCGTGGTTCGACTCTCGCCCTCTTTTACTGCTCCTTCAGTATCGACTTTCACGTTTTCCTCATCCGACGTCCTCAGGCCTTCCACCACCCCGGCGAACCGGTATGATTTTCCATTCGCCAGTCGAATACGTTCGAAATTGAAAGTCATCTCGGAGCGCCCGGTGATTTTTCCGCTCCGCTTTAGGTTACTTATGTAACCGTCGATCGTAGCCCCCTGGTATTGGGAAGGCTCGCGCACAGTCAAGGTAAAACGGTCACGTTCCTTGCTATCTTTGGTCGACAGATCTTCATTCAACACGCCGGTTAGCGAGGTGCCGTCCGGCACGATAAAGGTATTGGCTGATGTCGTGGTTTGGCCGGTCGCCGTCGGCACGACCCCGGTTTCTGGTGATCCATAGATATCCCACTGTGCTACGTTGGATGTTCGCTCATAAAGACTCTGAACGATTACCGGTTGAGTGACTGTTCCACCGTAAACACGCCGTGTCACACTGAGCCTGCCGGCTGCGTCAATCAGATCAAAAGTCACTGAGTCATTTCCGCGAACATTCGAATAAGTAATAGTGAGTTGATCTCCTTTGAGTATTGCTCGAACTCGAGCTGAAGAGCCATCCGGCAATTGCCGAGTTCGCGCAACTCCATCAGCTACATAGGAGAGACGCGGGGCGGTCGAGGAGACGATATTTATCGTCCGACCACGCCTTTCGATCGCCAGCATGTCGCCTGTTTCGAGCCGGTTTAACACGTCATCCAGAACACGCTGCCGCTCACTATCGGCGACATTCTGCGCCGCTAGTTCGGCAGCTTGTCGAACATCGTCGCTACGCGCTGGCATGAGACGATAGGTTCCGCTCAATCGTGTGGCCGTCTGTGTGGTTGTCTTAGTAGCAGTGCGTTTGGCGACCTTTTTTTGCGCGTTTACGCTTGCGCCTATCAGCACCAGTGCGACAATACACGCCACAAAAACTAATCGGCTGGGCCGTAACTTTCCAATCGGGCCAGCTTCAGTCGCTACAATATGATTGGTTTGCATAGGGAGTTTTCCTTTCTTAGCAGGTAGGTCAAATCCGCGGGGCGTAGCTTAGACAGCACAGAGCCTTGCAAAAACGCACACGAGCCCGAGCCCGCGGGATGATTTCATTATCTTTAGTCAATTTCAGCCTCTAACAGGGCACCAGCCGTGCCATAACCTAGGAAATCTAAGGGTCTGACCGGTTTGGTCAGAACACCTTGACTGACAACGAAATAGACAGTCAGGAAACCGATTGTGAGCTACAAAAGCTGGCAGTAAACGAGGTCAAATCGTGGCCCGGTGAGGACTTTCACTTGCGGGTTGGGAAAATGTGCGCATTGGACTGCTTAGAGCGTGAGAGAAATTCCAGTGTAGCTTAAGCTAGAGCGACGAGGTCTTGGGCGATGAACTGGCGAGCAGTATATCGTCGGGAGTATTTTCTTTTCCGTCTGGACCAGTAGAACGTAAGGTGAAGTGATCGCTTGTGCCCTGATACTGATAAGGAATATGCCAGGGATCAACGCGGATTACCCGCTGAAGATATCTGGGACTGAGGTAGTCAACCATAACTGACGCGTTGTCGGCACTCACGTAAAAACCTCGCTCCTGGCGAAACTTCTCCAGGGCTATTGAAAGTGTTTCAAGATCGGCACGGGCCAGCTTGCTCTTCTCTTGATTGAGCGCGCCCAGCACATGTTCAAGGTTGGTCCAACCACGATTGCCAGGGCGGATTTCCAATACCTGCCAGGCGTTTCGAGAATCCCGTCCTAAGCGCACCCTAACCTGTATCCGCACTACCGCCATCGCTGAAGGTCGTGAAGCCAATGGCAAACTGAGTGGTGAGATCTGTCTAATTCGAACGGCATCCGAAGGAAGCTCAACACTGACGAGGCTAGCCAACAAACAGCGCGCGCGTCTGGGGCTAGGTTCCGACACTGTAGGTTTCGTTATGAAACGTTCTGGATCGTTGCATGTGTCACCAGGCACGTCAGCGCCGAGTGCTGCGCCAATGAGAGTAATCTGCTCCCAGACATCTGGACCGACTCTGATCTCTTGCACGCGCCAATGCCCTGACTCCACCTCCTCCAACCGGTATGCAGTTTCAATATCCACAAGCGCTTCGGCAGCAGTTGGCCCAGTCTCAGCCACAGTTCTCACAGTGACCGCCTTGTCTGGCAGCTTGAAACCGGCCATGCGCGCCACGACCCTGCGCACCTGACCTGGTTTCAACTCAGCTCTGACTTCGGGAACAAGGAAAAAGCTGAGAACTAGGTAGAGGACAGCCTGCGTTGGGCACGAGGTGAGTATCTTCAAGGGCTTTCCTGCCAATCAACCTACAGCTTTGCCGATTAGCATCTGCAGCATGATCTGAAGCTGGGCGGTGGTGAAAGGTTTGGGCAGAAAGACCACGGCGCCTGCGGCAAAGCTGTCGGAGGAGAGTTTAGGATCCTGTTCAGCAGTCATCATCATTACCGGAATGCGCATCAGCCGTTTCTCGGTCTTCATGAACCGCACCAACTCAGGACCAGAGATATGGGGCATAACCACATCGAAGATCGCTGCCGTGAAATTCTGATCGCTTTGCAAGATCTTATACGCCTCACGACCGTCGCGCGCAGTAACGACGCTGTAGCGCTCCTTTTCGAGAATTGTTGAGACGAGACGGAGGATTGCCGGATCATCATCAGCCACCAGAATGCGCCGGGCGTCATTGGCCTTAGCTGCTGGTTTTTGTTCCTTGCTCGACATCTTCAAACTTCCACTGCGCGACTGCTCTCCCCCGCGCTCATTGATAATTCCGCTGCCAGCTTAATCGCAGCCATCATGCTGGAATGCTCAGCCAGCCCCTTGCCCGCGATATCAAAAGCCGTTCCATGATCGACCGAAGTGCGTATAAACGGCAAGCCCAGCGTGACGTTCACCGCATCTCCGAAGGAAAGACATTTTACGGCAATCATCGCCTGATCGTGATAGCAGGCGATCACCCCGTCAAACTCGCCTCGCGATGCCCGCAAAAAAACGGTATCGGCGGAGAACGGTCCTTGCACATTTATTTCGTCGATACTACGGCAGGCTTCAATCGCAGGAACAATCTCCGCCGCCTCTTCCACTCCAAACAGTCCGCCTTCCGCTCCATGTGGATTGAGGGCCGCAACCGCCAAACGCGGCCGCTCCAGGCCCCAGCGCCGCAACTCTCGATGGGTCAGAGTGATGGTTCGAATAAGGCGGTCTCGCTCCACCATTCTGATTGCCTGGACCAGAGGCACATGCGTCGACAAGAGTACGATTCGGAGGTTACCAGCGACAAAGGACATTGCATACTCTTCGGTACCAGTCAAATGCGCCAAAAACTCAGTATGCCCCGGAAAACTATAGCCGCCGAGGAACAACGAGCGCTTGTTAATTGGCGCCGTCGCGATTGCATCGATGCTTCCCGCCGCACATAGCTCTACTGCAGCCTCAATATAACCCGCTGCGGCCTTGCCCGCCGCGCCCGATTCAATTCCCGGTTCGACGAAGCCACCGATATTATCAAGATGAAAAATAAGAGGTTCCGTTAGCGGTTCGGGAAGCGGTTCCCCTTTCCGCACAATATCGTAGCCAGACTGTAAGTCAAGCGTCCGGGCAGTGTGGGCCAGCAGTTGAGCGTCTCCGATGATTACGGGCAGACAGACCTTGCGCACTTCATCTTCAGCAACAGCTTTGAGAACGACCTCCGGCCCAATGCCTGCAGGATCACCCATAGTGATTCCGACACGGGGCAAGGACCGCCTCGGTCGATGGCCCTGATGAGATGAGCTATTGGCGAACTGTCTCATTGTGTACGCACGAGGCGCGCAGGTCGAAAAACGGAGGGAAAAGGAAATCCAATTCGGATTAGTTTTCGGTTTATTGCTGTGCGGCCTGCGGGACGCGTTCGTCGGCCTTGTACATATACTTAATATTGCGCTTCAGGACCAATAAATTGGGTTCGGCTTTGCGGTTGACCTTCAAAGCACCACGATCGTACCACTCGATCGTTCCCTCAATCTCTTCGCCATCGAGCAAGACAATAACCATCGGGGTATGAGCATCAATCTGCTTCTTGTAGTAGAAGATCTCGGCGTTTGTCTCCGTAGGAGGCGGAGTGCGTTTACGAACCTGCACGACAGCCTGCTGCGCGGCCCGCTGGGAAGCCTCTCTCACACCATCGCTGCTCGGACCTCGTTGCGCTCCACCGTTAGTACGTTCCCTCGATTGCGGCGCCTCTCGTGCCTTTCCTTTCACTTCAGCGAGCGTGGTTCTAATAAGTTTGCGATTCACTGCATCTTACCTCCAAAAAACTTCAAGCGGATTGATCAATTGCCGATCTGGCCAGACCACATTGCGGCAGGGATGAGCTGACCGGACATCGTCCAATACTCTCGCAGGCTGCTGCCGCCATTCGAGGAGAGGGACGAAACTTTACTCGTAATGGAAATCCTGCAAGGAATGACCGACATGCTACACAACCAGCAAGGAAAAAGCAAAGCCGAAAAACTACGACCGCCCAAGATCTACGGAAAGCCGTGGTGTAAACGTAAACCAGCGAAATAGCCGGTTTGATTACTTGAACATTTTTGACACCACACCAGCGGCCCAGACGGCAAAAAATCAAAAGGAAGGCCCCATTGTCCTCGGCCTCCCCGTTTGCCTTATCTCGGCGTCGTTGTTTTAGTCCGCCTTTTTCCGAATGAAGGTCGGCACATCCAGATCTTCAGCCCGCGCCTGGGCCATCATTGGTCGCGGCAGATCATCTGTAGGACGAGGAGTGAAGCGCGGCGCGGCCGGTAACCCCGGGGCGGAAGCAGCGGAGGCCACGGCGAACGCTTCCCTCTCAAAACCAGTGGCGATCACTGTTATCTTCATCTCATCGTGCATGTTCTCATCGATTACGGCGCCAAAAATGATGTTCGCGTCTTCGTCGGCCGACTCGCGAATAATGGAAGACGCGGCATTGACTTCAAAGAGAGTCAAGTCGGAACCGCCGGTAATGTTGATGAGTACTCCTCTTGCTCCCTCAATCGTCGCTTCCTCGAGCAAGGGAGAGGAGATCGCCTGTTGTGTGGCTTCAATCGCCCGGTTCTCGCCACGGGCATGTCCCGCCCCCATCAAGGCCATTCCCATACCAGCCATGATCGATTTGACGTCTGCGAAATCCAGATTGATCAATCCCGGCACCGTAATTAGATCGCTGATGCCCTGCACGGCTTGCCGCAGCACGTCGTCAGCAACCCTAAAAGAGTCCGGGAGCGAGGCTCCCTTTTCCACCGTATGCAAAAGACGCTCGTTGGGAATGGTAATCACCGTGTCCACACACTCGCGCAACTCCCGCAGGCCCTGCTCTGCCTGCTGCATGCGACGGCGTCCCTCAAACTGGAACGGCTTTGTGACAACGGCGACAGTTAACGCGTTAAGCTCGGTTGCAAGTGAAGCAATGATCGGAGCTCCGCCAGTCCCTGTTCCGCCGCCCAGACCCGTTGTAACAAACACCATGTCAGCGCCTTCCAACACTTCAATGATTTTGTCGGTATCTTCGAGCGCCGCTTCGCGTCCTACCACCGGATCCGCTCCCGCGCCAAGTCCTTTGGTCAATCTACTGCCTAATTGAATCTTGATCGGGGCTCGCGAACGCTTCAATGCTTGCAGATCGGTATTGGCTACCAGAAACTCTATCCCCTCGATGCCTGTCTCAATCATGCGGTTGACGGCGTTGCCACCACCGCCACCGATGCCGATTACTTTGATGCGCGCCCCCGTTATAGGGGGATCGTCGTCGATGAAAATATTAATGCCTGTTGCCTGAGGGGTCTCCGGTGTCATAGTCATTTCCTCTCTCCCGAAGCGCGAGGGCTTCCAGGGCCTTCTCCTTTTATATTGGGTTCCTCGTGCCATCGGCAGCGATATGTTGCGGACAATATCTTGTGCGGTCGGGCCGGAAGCATACAACAACTTGTCAAAAAATACTACCGAAACGATTGCGAAATCTGGAAACAAAATGCGTTATCTTGCCGGCGGAACCGCGCCGCGCCATTCCGGAGCGCGTTTCGGTGGCCTGAGCGCGGTAAGCCACCAGAGCCAGGCCGGCCGCCGCCGTCCAGTCAGGGCTTTGCACGTCTTCCACTAAACCGCCAAAGCGGTCTCTTTCGGGGAGACCCACGCGCACTGGCGAATCGAAGACTTGTTCCGCGATCTCGGTCATTCCATTAAGGAGTGCCCCGCCGCCCGTAAGCACCACGCCGCTCGACAGTTGCCGCTCCCAACCGGCGTCTTTGATCTCATCGGCGACATGCATTAAAACTTCTTCCGCGCGCGGCTGCAGAATGTCGCAGAGAATTTGCCGCGAAAGCTGCCGCGGCGCGCGTCCCCCTACGGAAGGGACCTCTACAAGTTCGCTGCGATCCATCTCCGACAATGAAGTACTGCACGCACTACCCACGCTCCTCTTGATCCTCTCGGCTTCGGGAACCGGAGTGCGCAAGCCAAAGGCGATGTCGTTAGTGAAATGGGAGCCGCCCAAGGGAAAAACCGCAGTGTGTTGCACAGCGCCGCGCTGATAGATCACCAACCCGGTAGTCTCCGCTCCAATATCGACGAGAGCGGCGCCAAATTCCTTGTCATCCTCAGTGAGTGAGGCTTCCGCCGCCGCGAGTTGCTCCAGAACCATGTCGGCGACAACCAGGCCTGCTCGATTCACCGCATTGATTGCGTTTTGACGGGCCGTCACCGGGCTCGTTACAATGTGGACTTTAACCGCCAGCCGAGCGCCAATCATCCCCACTGGATCGTTGATGCCATCCTGATCGTCGACAATGAATTCCTGTGGTAGCCGATCTACTATTTCGCGACCAGCCGGTAGCTGGATCGCACACGCGGAGTCAATCGCTCGTCTGACATCTTCATGGGTGATCTCCCGATCGCGCCCGGAAACGGCAACAATTGCCTGACCGTTGAATCCGAGGATGTGAGAACCAGCCAGATTTATGGTGACTTCCTCGGCCTGAAGGCCGCTCATCCGTTCAGCCTCTTCGACAGCTTTCTTTATCCCTTCAACAGCCGAGTCAGGATTAACAATGACTCCTTTTCGCAGTCCCCGGGCCTCGGCTTCACCGATCCCCACAATGTCGAGCCGGCCTCCTTCACCTGGTTCCCCAGCGATACACGTCACTCTGCTAGTTCCCACGTCAAGGCCGATTGTGTGCTGCCCGCGCTTCACCATTTAAGTTGCTCCTTCAGAACCATTTAATCGGTGCGACGACCAAATCTTCCTGTTCCTCGATGTTTCAGCGTTCTTTATCACGACCCTTCTTTGTTTTCTCCCCTCTTATATTACTCGCTGGATGGCCATCGTTGGGATCTGTTTTTCGCTGGTCATTCTTAACCCTCGGCGCAACTCCAGTAGGGGCCGCCGAGCTGTCGCTGGCAGCGCTCAATGCGCGAGCGCCGGATACAAAGCCAATCACCGCTCGCTTACCCTGACTCAAATCCACATAACTGATGAGATTTCCGCGTGGTGTCTGTCTTTGCCCGTCCAGAACATCCAGGGCTCGCTTGAGGCGTTTAGTCAGATCTTGCGAGCCCAGGCGCACTTCAATCTGTGAATCCTCGCCGCCTAGTTGCGCACGCACATCCCGAACATCGATAAGATTGACCTCGCTAACCCGCTCCGCCAATCCGGCAGTGGTCCACTCCTGTTCGAGCTCCAGAAACTTTTGTACTCTCTCGATATTCTCCCTGGCGGCTGTGTCTGTCTGCTCTTCGCTCAAGCCGAGGAGAAAAAAGGGCGGCATCGAATCCGCCGGCGAAAGTTGTCCCAGCAATACTGCATCGTCGTCAACCCAGGTTAGGTGGCCAGAAGACAGGCGTGTCACGAGGCGTGGCACGCGTTCTTCAATGCGCACTCGTATACCGTCGGGCAAGACACGCGTGACAACTGCCCGGCGAACCCAGGATAGATTCCTGAGTTTTGCACTCAGGTTATCGAGGTCGGTATTCCAGACCCCGGTTTGAGTCGTCTGCCGGCGCACAACGTTCTCGATCTCCTCAACCGATGAGCGCGAGCTGCCTTGCACTTCGACCTTTCGTAGTTGGAAGAAGCTGGCTGAAGCAGCAGCGCGATAGCTGGAGAAGATCAGAAGACCAATGACCAGTAGGACCGCAAGTTTAAGCATCAGGGGCACATAGCGACGCAGGTGGCGCCCACGAGTTCGCAATTTCTTTGGCGTTCTCGCCCGGGCGCGTCGCACGGGCCGCTGTACCTGACGGCGGCTGTCGGACATGCCAGCACGCTTACCAACTCTTTGGGGGACAACCTGTTCTCTCACTAATGTGGCTCCTGCTTGTTAGCCTCTTCGGTTTCAGCTTGTTCACTTGCTACCGCTTCATTGGCACGCCAAAGCTCTACTTCATACTCCAGCTCAATTCCGTGTTCACGTTTCACGCGTTCGCGAATTTCCTCGGCCAGGGCCAGTGCATCTTCGGCGCGCGCTTCGCCTTCGGTGACAATGAAGTTGGCATGAATCGGCGATACTACGGCCGAACCGCGACGCGTACCTTTCATCCCCATCTCGTCGATGATTCTTCCGGTGCCGGTTTTGCTTGACGGAGGATTCTTGAAGAAGCACCCAGCTGAACGCGCGCCATGCGGTTGTGTTGCCAACCGTTGGTTCTTTGCATCCTCCATACGGGCGATAATTTTTTCCGGGTCATCAGGAACCAGCCGCAATGTAGCTCCGAGCAGTAACTCTCCTTCCGAGAATGAGGTGTGACGATAATTCCATTGAATGCTGGTGCCAGGAATCTCGACAACCGCACCCAGGCGGGCCACTCTCACGCTCTCTGTCACTTTTCCAATCTCGTGTCCATAGGCGCCGGCATTCATCCAAAGCGCTCCGCCGACGGTTCCGGGAATGCCACCCAGACCCTCGATGCCGGAGAGTCCGTGACGGGCAACGTCGACGCATAACCGAGGCAGGGAATAACCGGCCGTAACTGAAACGAGCTCGCCATTAAACTCTGGATTACCTTTGAGCTCCTTCAGGCTCAGTACAACATAATGATGATCACCGTCATCGGCTAAAACATTGCTGCCCGAGCCCAAGGCCCGCCAGCCAATCCCGGCTGTGACCAACTCATCCACGACGGCCGCTGCTTGCGCCTCGGTAGCCGGAGAAATGACCCAGTCGATTGCTCCCCCGACACGCAGACTCGTCAACTCGGCAAAGCGCTTACCTCTTTCCGCGCGTATTCCAAGCCGGGCCGCAATCTCTTCGATTGCCGCGTCACGCTCACGAAATCCTATTCCGTCGTTTGCTTCTGACATATTCACTAGACCGCTTTTGCTTCACTCTTTTGCCGCAATAGCGTCAACAGTTGCTCGCTCACTCGGTTAACCGTGCCAGCTCCAAGAGTTATCACCAGATCTCCTGCTTGCACATGCTCTTGTAAGGCAGCCGCTGCGTTTGCAAGGCTACCGATGTAGCGCACATCCTTGTGTCCGAAGCGCTTAATGGCGTTCGTTAGCGCCTCGGCGGTAATACCGGGAATCGGATCTTCGCTGGCGGCATAGATATCGGTCACAAACAGGGTATCGGCGTTATTGAAAGAGCGTGCAAATTCTTCCATCAGATCGTTCGTGCGCGTGTAGCGATGCGGTTGAAACAACACAACAATACGTCTGCCGCCGGAGCCAATCTTTGCGGCCGCCAGCGTAGCCTTGATTTCGGTCGGATGATGTCCGTAATCATCAATCACCAGGATTCCACCCAGTTCGCCTTTAACTTGAAAGCGACGGCCCGCTCCCGTGAAGCTCAATAGCGCTTCGGCAATTTGCTGGAATGGAACGTCAAGCTCAAATCCCACAGCAATTGCTGCCAGCGCATTGTAGACATTGTGCAAACCGGGGACGCGCAACGTGATCTCACCTGCTGCATTCTGACCACGCCAGACGGAGAATTGGGACCTGAAGCTGTGATCGTACCGAATGCCGTGCGCCGAAACATCCGCTTGTGCGCTTAAGCCGTAAGTCATCCGGCGGCGCTCAATGTGTGGAATAATCGCCTGCACGTTGGGATCGTCGAGACACAAAATCGATACTCCGTAGAACGGGACCTTGTTGACAAAATTGGTGAAGCAAGTGCGTACATCGTCCATATCGTGGTAGTAATCCATGTGCTCACGATCAATATTCGTCACGACAGCTATCGTGGGCGTAAGCATTAGAAACGATCGATCGCTCTCGTCGGCCTCGACGACCATGAGATCGCTGGTGCCCAGATGAGCGTTCGAGCCAAAAGCCCCAACGACGCCCCCGACCACTATTGTTGGATCGAGTCCTGCATGGCCCAATACCGTGGCTACCATTGAAGTCGTCGTCGTCTTTCCATGTGACCCCGCTACGGCAACTGTGTGCGGCTTGAGGCGCATCAATTCGGCCAGCATTTCGGCTCGTGGTATCACAGGAATAGAGCGGCGAACAGCTTCCACAACTTCCGGATTGTCTGCGCGAACGGCCGTAGAACGAACGACCACCTGCGAGTCACCTACATTTTCTGCCTTATGCCCTTCGCTGAATTCCACTCCCATCTGCTGGAGGCGATCGGTGACATATGATCTCTTAAGGTCAGACCCTGACACACGGAAACCAAGATTCACGAGCACTTCGGCTATGCCCGACATTCCGATGCCGCCTATACCGACAAAATGGACGTGTTGAATTCTCCGGAACATTGATCTTGGAAACTTAGGTCGTTGAGCTTTGTGTTTTGTTCTTTGTGCTTTGTATCT
>Ga0209751_10000173_pt1 | contig 67382 bp, 58 predicted proteins | sample RifCSP13_1_FD_184019 | JGI IMG/M metagenome (GOLD analysis project Ga0209751, IMG submission 184019) | Soil microbial communities from Rifle, Colorado - Rifle CSP2_sed 13_1 (SPAdes) (version 2) | ecosystem: Environmental > Terrestrial > Deep subsurface > Rock core/Sediment | place: Rifle...
TCCACACACATCGGGCATAGCATCTTGCCGGGCCCGCCCTCGTCGGCCCGCGGGTTCAACACCATCCACTCGCCCGTGGGTGACCCGGCGGGGACGCCGGGATCGGATGCGTGCCTCGGAACACGAACCACTTCCTGCGCCCAGACCTTTGGAAGATCCTGTAATGCTGTCAAGGGCGGACTTATGCTGTCCAATCAGAAGCACAGAGGCGCGCAATGCCACTCTCGACCCGGCCGTCGCCCCGGACGATGGCACGGTTGTGGCAAGGCCGAAAGTTGGGATACGATTCGAAGGATGGGAAGTCATCTGCCCGGGCGGTGTTGATCCCCGCGCCAGCTATGCGAAGCGCGGAGCGCTATTCAGACTACACTTACCGATGAGGCACGGCGAAGCCAACGGCCGGGTAGCCGAGGGCGCGGTCAAGGGTGGCGTGCAGTCCACAGCGAAGACCTGGCAGCAATAACGCCGTAAGGAGCTAGCTCCTTGATTCTGGATTTGGGTGCCGACGCCTCGCCGACGAAGATCGCTGAAGTAGTTCGTTCTACTGCAGATGGTTGTGCTCCCGATGCCGGCCGGGCCGTCACAGTGGCCAAAGCCGTGGTAACCAAAATAGGTGTTCTGAAATGAACCACCGGGAACGCCTCCAGGCTGCCCTAAGTCATGAGGCCCCCGATCGCTGCCCGATGCAGGTCAGTTTCACGCCCGAGTTTGCCGAACGCCTGAGAGCAGATCTGCACATCGAAGGCGAAGACATCCACAATCCCCATGGTGCCGGGAACACCTACGAATTGGAGCGGGCCCTCGGCGAAGACATGCTACTCACCTCGATCGGCTGGGCGAACTCCTATTATCAGGAGAGCGGTACCTATACCGATGAGTGGGGTATTAAATGGGAACCGGTTGAATACAACACTCCTTTCGGTATTGGCCACTACACAGAGCCTACCGGGCACCCCCTTCGTGATGACAAAGCCGTCCATAGCTATCGGGGCCCCGATCCCACCCGCAGCGAGCTATACGAAGATGCCGCCCGCGCCATTCGCGATTTCAAGGACCAGTACTGGATTGTCGGCGTTACGGTAACCACGATTTTCGAATGCGCCTGGGCTTTGCGAGGCTATGAGCGGCTACTCTCGGACTTGGTCCTCAACCCAGATATGGCCGAGCATATCCTGGAGATCCCCTATCGCTACCACCTTACGGCCGCCAAGAGACTGGTTGAGATGGGCGTGGACATGATTTGGATAGGCGATGATGTGGGTACACAATCCAGTATGCTGATCTCTCCTGCACATTGGCGCAAGTACCTAAAGCCTCGTATGGCGAACTTCATCGCCGAAGTGAAGGCGGTCAACCCAAGGGTCAAGGTGGCTTATCACACAGACGGCGCCGTGAATCCCATTGTCCCTGAGTTGATCGAAATCGGCGTGGATCTTCTCAACCCCGTTCAACCCGCTTGCATGGACCCGGACCAACTGAAGAAGGACTTCGGGGATAGGCTGTGCTTCTGGGGCTCGATCGACGAGCAACACACCTTGCCATTTGGTACGCCGGAGGACGTCAAAGCCGAAGTGCTCACTCGGCTAAGAACGATAGGCAAGAACGGTGGGTTGATCCTTGGCCCGACTCACCATGTTCAACTCGATACTCCGATGGAGAACTTCTGGGCGATGGTCGACACGATTACACAGACGGACTACGCCGATCTCTGAGGTGTATCTCGCCCAGCCGTGGGCCTTGCCTCCCAACGATCCTCGGGCTATTGGCCGGGCTCGGTCAGCATCCTCTCCCAGCGCCGACCGAGAATACCGGCCAGCGGCTCGGCCCGGCCTTGAGGTGGTCGATCCAGAGATTCTCGTTTCGGTCGATGCCATGATCCGGTGGGTTAGAATAACCTTTCTCGGATCATGCTTAAGATTCAGGAGTCTACGCTTCACCAGGGCCTCGACATCCCGGCATCTGCATATCCGAGCAACCAGCCGAGTCGACAGGGGAATGCGCCTTTGAGCCTCTTATCAGCCCTGATACAGCCTGACCACGCCCCTTCGCATGTCAAACGACCGAAGGCCGACCGATGACTAAGAGAGAAATCATACGGATGGTCTTAGAGGGAGGTGTTCCCCCATACGTCCCCTGGTCGTTCGGCTTCACCCAAGCAGCCAAAGAAAGACTCCAGCAGCACTATGGCCCGGTAGATCTGGAAACGAGGCTTCAAAACCATCTCGTCAAACTTGGGAGTGACATCGGCTTCTTCACCGACCTCGGAAATCATCGCGTCCGGGACGTCTTCGGGGTGGTGTGGGACCGCAGTCTGGACAGGGACATCGGCAATGTCGAGGGCCGCCTGCTCCCTGAGCCGACCCTGAAGGGCTATCACTTGCCCGATCCCCATGATCCCCGCTTCTTTGCCGACATCCCGGCCCGCATCGAAAGATACGCCGACCGGTTTCGCGTCTTTCAGCTGGGCTTTTCCCTCTACGAGCGGGCATGGACCCTGCGCGGCATGCAGACTCTGCTGATGGATTTTCTGGACTATCCGCATTTCGTGAAAGATCTGCTGAACGCCATCGCGGACTACAACATCGCCCAGATCAAAGAAGCCTTCAAGTTCGATATTGATGCGGTCTACTTCGGGGATGATTGGGGGCAGCAACGCGGGCTGCAAATGGGACCGAAGCTCTGGCGCACCTTCCTGTTCCCTGTGCTGAAACGCATGTATGCCGTCGCACGCGAGTGCGGAAAGTACGTCTTCATCCACTCCTGTGGGGATGTGGACGAGCTGTTTGACGACCTGATCGACATTGGAGTCAATTGCTTCAACCCATTCCAGCCCGAGGTCATGGATGTATTCGATCTGTTGGCCCAGTATCGGGGCCGGTTGACATTCCACGGTGGCCTCTCGACGCAGAAGACCCTCCCGTACGGAACTGTCGACGATGTCCGTCACGAGACCGGGCGGCTTCTCGAAATAGGTCGCCGGGGCAGTTACATCCTCGCTCCCGCCCACGACGTGCAAGGCGATGTCCCCCTCGACAACATGTTGGCGGTTATCGAGATTGCTCAGGGGCAATCAGCCTTCGCGGGCAATTAGACCGTTCTACTCCCTCGTTCAGCGACAAGTAACCCGCGCCATCCCACCGGACGGATCGCCTCTGCTCATCACGGTCGATGAGACCACTCACGATCCAAGGGTGGTCATGGACCCGGGATTACGGGAGTCCGCCGGGGCCCCGAGACAACAGGCAATGGGGGTCCTTGAGGTTGGATTGGTTCCTTGACAGGGGGCAATCAGACGACGATCGATCCAGTCAAGGGTGTGCTCAACCTACACCTGAGATCCACATTTCATATCATGTGAGTGGATCCATCCCGCACAACTGAGCTCGGTTATCGGGATGGAGGAAGGGGAACTCCAATTCGTCTTCGGGGCTGATCCGGATTGAGGCATTTTGCCCCCGGCTTTGAGCGCGCGATCCAGAGAGAATAGTCCCAACTCCTGAATAGGCATCTCACCCTTCGACCCGTCGATCCGATTTTGAGCATCCATGTGGAACATGCGAATTCATATCGCTATGCTCCCGCCAGGGATGCAACGCGCTAATCGCATCCCTGAGACCGGCCTCTACAATGAATAAGCGCCCTCTCGGGCGCTTGTGGTTCAGGTAGCGGGGCTAGGATTCGAACCTAGGACCTTCAGGTTATGAGCCTGACGAGCTGCCACTGCTCCACCCCGCAGCGTCGGCCATCTTTGCAGGGCGGATTATAACAGCCGCCGCGCAGTGCGTCAAGCTGTCACTCTCCGAACAGCAGCGCCCACCAGACATCCAACTTTGAGGGAAGTCCCTGTGATGAGGAAGGAATCGGAGTCGGTGTCGCAACAGGGCCATCGGCAGACATAGGAACAACCAGCTTCTCTCCCCGCCCTACCATCTTGGCCTCGCCCCTCGCCCATTGCTCGACCATGACTTCGCTCGTCGCATACGCCACTTGAGTCTCCAGGTCTGTCTGTTCGTCCTCGAGGTCCTTGACTTGCGTGCCCAGGATCCGCGAATCGCGCTCGAGGCGACGCGCATCCGCCATCCTTCGCGTCAGATCCCCCAGGATGAAAACGCCGACAACGGCCAGGATCACCAGACCGACGTTCGAAAGCTTGAATCTCTTCTGCAGGTCATTTCCCATATAGCAGCCATCTTACTCGGAGGCGGCCGTCGCCGCAAGACGGAGCAAGATCCGTGCCCACAGCCCAGGCTCCCGGAGCCTTGAAGGCTCCGGGAGCCTAAAGGCCTAAACCAAAAAGCAGCCCCATCCGACGGGGCTGCCTATGCCGAAGCGGGGATTTGAACCCCGACGAGCGTAATGCTCACTGCGCCCTGAACGCAGCGCGTCTGCCAATTCCGCCACTTCGGCGCAAGCGGTAATTCTACTTCATCCAGGGATCGTGTCAACGCCGTGCCCCTCTTCTGCCCCTTCTGAAGGAGGCGGCCTTGACCAGGTTGACGACCCTGGCCCCTTACAGAGACACCACCGACCTCACCCCGCTAAGATCATGCGGGGCGAACGGCCCCGGTAAGATCATCCGGGGCGGGCGCCCCCCCTTATCCCCTTCAGAATGTACGCGACTGCCTGCGGCATGGACTCAAACAGGGAATCGTGGGACGGCAAGCTTCATCGTCGTTGCATTGCACCTGGACAAGTTGAGATGTGGTGACCGGTGCGGGCTAAGCCGCGGCCTCGCGCGCCGCTTCGTCGAGCTTCAGACTGATCACCTTGCTGGCGCTGTCGGGGCCCATGCTGATTCCGTAGACGACCTCGGCAGCCTGCACGGTCTGCCGGTTGTGGGTGATGATCAAGAATTGGGTTTGAGCCGAGAGCTCGCGCAAGAGATCTCGGAAGCGCGATACGTTCGCCTCATCCAGCATGGCGTCGACTTCGTCCAGCACGCAGAACGGAGTGGGCGAAACACGAAGCAGGGCGAAGACCAGGGCGCAAGCCGTCAGGCTGCGCTCGCCACCTGAGAGCATCGACAATCCTTGTTCGCGCCGACCGGGCAGTCTGGCCTCGATGTCGATCCCGGTCAGGTTCACGTCGTCCGGATCGGTCAGCGTCAATCGGACCGATCCTCCACCGAAGAGTCGAGTGAACGTCTCACGAAACGCGGTCGCCACGGCGTCAAACGTCTGACGGAAGCGGTGCTCCATCAGTTGATCGAGTTCCGTGATAACCTCATGCAGGTGAATCTCGGCCCGCCTCAGGTCCTCGACCTGAGCCGTGAGGAACTCGACGCGCTCTTTGACCTCCGCGTGCTCGCGCCTGGCCTCTGGATTGACCGCACCCATCCGCCGCAGTTGATTCCTCAAGCGGTTGACTTGGGCCTCCAGTTCGAGCGGGAGTTCCTCGACGCTTGGCAGGCGCTCGACGAGACCCTCGAAAGGCAACGGCTCCTGTCCGACGCCGCTCTCACCGAAATCGAATGCGACCAGCCCGAAATCATCCTCGATCCGGCGCTGCAGCCCCGATAGCTCCTCTTCGCGGCGAGCGAGCTCAACCTGCGCGTGTGAGTGCGCTTGCTCAGCCGACTGAAGTTCGATCCGTGCCTGTGACTCTTTGTCCTCGAGCCCGGCCCGTTGCTGTTCGGCCGCCGAAAGGCCGTCATTCACTTCGCGCATGCGGGAGGTCAGCTCTGCCAGTTTGGTCTCGATCGCCCGCAGGCCTTCCTCGGTTTCGCGGATTGACTGACCAAGGCGTTCTTGCTCAGCCCCGGCGGCCTCGATCTGTTCCCGCCAGCGGACCTGCTCCGAAACCCTCCTCTCCATCCGCTCGGACAAGTCAGCGACGCGGGAGTTCGTTTCATCTACCGACTTCTCGAGCACCTGCAGGCGCGCTTCGGCCTCGACCATCTCCAGCGGGCGATTGGCCTGGGACGAACCCAGCGCCTCTTCCGCCAGCTTGAGCTCCTCCGCGAGGGTTGAGCTCTGCGCCTCAAGTTCGGCACCATGATCGAGGAGTCTCCGCCGATCTTGCTCGAGGCGAGATTCCTCGTCGAGCAATGTCGACTGAATGTCGCGGAGCTGCTGCAGGTGGCGTTGAGCAGACTCCTGCTCAAGCGCGGCTTTCCCATACCGTAAGCGGGCCTCCCGCTCGCCTTCTTTGGCCAGATCCAGTTGGTGCTGCGCTTCTTCGTAGGCCGCCTTGAGCTCGGGAAGCCGCGCCGTAACCGCGGCGTGGCGCGCCTCGGCTTCCTCAAGCAGCCTAACGGCCTCGGCCAGGCTCGTCGCCAGGCGTTCTCGCGTTTGCCCATCGATGCGAGCTGCGGCTGCACCGATCACGACATGGCCTTCAGGATAGAAGACATCGCCTGCAAGAGTGACGATCCGTGAACCGCCGGGAATCTGCAGGACCAGCCGTTGGGCCGACCCTCGATCGCGGACGATCAGGGTCCTTCCCAGAAGCAAATCGACTGCCGCGCGGTACGCTTCAGGCGCGCCAACCAGGCTGGCCGCGTTGCCCAGACAATCGGGATCGGTCGGAGCCTCAATCGGCGGATTGACCTTGAGGGCTCGCAGGGGGAGCAGTGCGACAGTCCCTTCCCGTGCCTCATCGCTCAGCCACTGCAGGGCGGCATCGACATTGGCGATATCGCCGAATGCAAGGGCATCGCGGAAATCTCCAAGAGCGGCGGAGATTGCCATGCGAAGCAATGGACTGACCTCGAGCTGTCCACCGAGCTTGCCGATCCACCCGCTGAACCGGCCGTGCCCGGCGGCCTCGGCCACGATCGCCGACAGATCGAATTCCCCCTTCTCCGCCAGACGCAGCATGTCCTGCCGGGCCTCGAGCCCCGCCTGCCGCGTGCGCGCCTCAGTCACCCGCCGACTGCTGTGCTCCAATGCGTCCTGCGAGTTGGTCAATTGATCCCGGGCGAATGAGGTCCCCTCGGTCGCTCGGTGCAGGGCTTGACCGACCTTGTCAACCAGAGACCGGCTTGCGTCTGCCCCCGCCTGCATCCGGGTCAGGTCCTGAGTGGCGGCCGCGATCGAAGCCTCTAGGTCTTTGCGGCGCGCGATCGTCGTCTGCGTGTGTTCCTCAAGCTGGCGCAGCCTGCCGGACCACTCCGACTTCTGAGAGGCGACGCGCTCAAGGGTGTTTCGCGCCTGGACGACCTTCTCCTGCAGGACTTCCCGGTCGGCGCCGCTGATGGCGCCACTCGCCCGAAGTTGCTCGACGGCCCGCTTCGCCTCAATCAATGCCTGTTGTTGACGATCCATTTCTTCTCGGTCATCCGCCAGACGATCTGCGAGGCCCCGGAGCGAAGCCTGGAGGGCCGCCAGTTCCATCGAGGCCCGGCCCGACTGCTCCTCGAGCCAGCGTTTCCTTTCCTGGGCCACGGCCAGGCGTTTCCCCTGGATCTCGCGCTCGGTGTACAGGCTCGAGAGATCCTGCGAAAGGGACTGCAGTTCGCCGCGCAGGTTGGCCAGCCGGCTGCGAACGTCGGCCAGCTCGCGATCGGCATCCACCTGCCCTTCGCGCAGACGATCGCGGGACTGTCGCAACTCATCTGCCCTGGATCGGGATGCATCCAGGAGCTTCACCAGGTGATTCCAATGGTAGCCGTGCCAGATACGCAGTCCGGCTTCGAGATCGTTCTTGACCTGATCGTAGTCCTGGGCCCTGAGTGCCTGACGTTCGAGACTTCGCAGCCGAGGACGGAGTTCGCCGAGGATGTCGCGAACCCTCTCGAGATTGTGGAGGGTTGCTTCGAGACGGCGCAGCGTCTCTTCTCTCCGCCCACGATAAAGCCCGAGCCCGGCAGCCTCTTCGAACAACCGCCGCCGTTCCTCGGCTTTAAGAGACAGGGCGGCATCCACAAGCCCCTGCCCGATAATGGTATATGTCCGTTCGGCCAGACCGCATTGGGCGAGTAACTCGGACACATCTCGCAGACGGACACGCTGGCCATTCAGAAGGTACTCGTTCTGGCCGTCACGGTAGGCCCGCCGGCCGATGCTCACCTCATTGAAGTCGATCGGAAGCCAGCCGTCGGAGTTGTCGAAGGTTATTGTGGCCGCGGCCATGCTTACCTTCGAGCGCGACTCCGATCCGGAGAAAATCATATCTTCGGTTCGCTTGCCTCGCAGCAGGCTGTAGGATTGTTCGCCCAGGACCCAGCGGATCGAGTCGGCAATGTTCGACTTGCCCGACCCGTTCGGCCCGACGATGGCGGTGATGGTCCGAGCGAACTCAAACGTGATCTTGCTGGCAAAGGTCTTGTACCCTTGCAGCTCGAGGTATTTGAGGCGGGTGGTCGACGGTGTTGTCGGAGCCAAGATCCTATCCTCGTCTCTCGCGGAAAACGACCTGGCCGGCCTTGGCCAGGGCATCCGCCGCCGCATTCTGGGCAGCTTCTTGCTTGCTGTGCCCTTGACCGCGGCCGCGCAGTTTCCCCCCGACGTTCACGTCGACTACAAATTCGCGCGCGTGATCCGGACCGAAAGAATCGACCGTTGTGTAGCGCGGGGTCTCTCCGATCTCGGCCTGGGCCCAGATTTGTAGCGAACTGCGAGCGTCCAGAAGCGTCTGATCCTCCAGGATCAATTGGGTCGCCCTTTCCAGCCGCGGCTCCAGGAACTCGACCAGGGCCGGATAACCGCCATCGAGATACAGGGCACCCACAACAGCTTCGAAGGCCGCGCACAGAAGCGCCGGGCGATCGCGCCCTCCAGAGGCTTCCTCGCCGCGGCCGAGCAGCAGCGCCTCCCCGAGTCGCAGCTCCCGGGCGAAGTCGGCCAGCTGCTCTGTCCGGACGAGCGCCGAGCGCATCCTGGTCAACTGGCCCTCATCCATCTCAGGGAAATGGTTGTAGAGCCAGGCAGCTGTCAGGAAGTCGATGGCCGCGTCTCCCAAGTACTCCAACCGCTCGTTGTCCTCCAGGGCGTCGGGATGCTCATTGACAAATGAGCGATGCGTCAAGGCGCGGCGCAACAAGCTCAAATCCTCGAAAGGTAGCTCTGCCTTTCGGGCGGAATCAAACACGCTTGTCTTGTTCCTCGAGGTGAACTTGGGGGGCGCCGTGAACTCAGGTGGATCTGAGTTCCCCGCGTTCCACCAGTTCCTCTGCAGTTTTGGATTGGGGGAGCCGGCTCGGCGGCCAGGGACTTCCACGCCTCGGCCGCCCTGCCTCGTGGATCACACAGGACAGATCGGTATGCTCTTGCCAACCCGGGCCGATTCTAGTCCGAGAAGGCCCGGAACGCCAGCACCGCGTTGTGGCCGCCGAACCCAAAGGCATTGCTCAGGGCCACTCGTACCGGGAGCTCACGCGCCTGATTGGGCACATAATCGAGATCGCACTTGGGGTCCGGCGTTCTGTAGTGAATCGTCGGTGGGACGACCCCGTCGAGGATCGCCTGGACACACAAGATGGCCTCCAGAGCCCCGGTCGCTCCCATCATGTGGCCGGTCATGGACTTGGTCGATGAGATCGGGACATGGTAGGCGTGATCGCCGAGGGCGGCCTTTATCGCCCGCGTCTCCGAGAGGTCATTCAGTTCGGTCCCCGTTCCGTGGGCATTGATATAGTCGATGTCCTCCGCCCGAAGGCCGGCCGACTCCAACGCCATCTTGATCGCCATTGCGCCGCCCTCTCCATTCTCGGCTGGAGCCGTCACATGGAATGCGTCGCACGTCCCAGCATAGCCTGCCAGCTCAGCCAACACCGGAGCTCGCCGGGCTCGGGCGTGCTCCAGGCTTTCGATGACCAGGATCGCCGCGCCTTCACCCATGACCAAGCCATCTCGCTCAAGATCGAAAGGAGCCGGCGTGCGGTCTGCCTCATCATTCCGGCGCGAGAGCGCGCCCAGGCGATCAAAGGCCGCGATCCCGATCCGGGTTATCGTGGCATCCGAGGCTCCGACAATGGCCGCGTCCGCCGTACCGCTGCGCACGATCAGCCAGCCCTGGCCGATCCCATCGGCGCCCGAAGCGCAGGCGGAGGCGACGGAGAAGCACGGCCCTTTGGCCCCGTTGTCGATCGCGATCAGGCCGGCCGCACCGTTGGGCATGAACATCGGGATGACAAACGGACTCACCCGCCTCGGCCCTTGGGCCTGCATCCCCAAGGTCGCATCCTGCAAAGTCGTCAGACCACCGATCGCGGTTGAGACGACCACCGCCACTCGCGACGGATCTTCCTTGCTGATATCCATCCCGGCTTGTCGCAGCGCCTCCTGACTGGCCGCCGAGGCCAGCGCCTGGAACCGGTCACGCCGTCTGGCTTCGCGCGCCTCCATGTACTTTTCCGGTTCGAAGCCCTTGACCTCGCACGCGATGCGGACCAACATCTCCGAGGCGTCAAAGAGCGTGATCGGGCCGACGCCCGATTTCCCACCGATGATGTTTTCCCATGTCTCCGACACGCTGTGACCGAGAGAGTTGATGGTGCCCATCCCAGTGATCACAACACGATGCGTCATCCCGGCATCCCTCCCTCAGTTTCTCCTAAACCGACGTGCCGTTGGAAGGTCGTTTCGAAGGCATTCGCGTTCCGCCGAACAGCCTACGCTACCCCGGGTCCATCGGGGAAAGGTAGTTGATCTGGCGTGACAATCGCTCGGCTCATACTGCATTGGGACTCTTGAAACCCGAACCGGTGAGGATGACCACGACCGGATCCGGCAGTTCCTCGAGGACCCCAAGCAATGCTGGCCAGACCACGGCCGACGTCGGCTCAACATACAACCCGATCCGGCTCAGGGCGTCGCGACCCTCGGAAATCTCGTCTTCCTCTACCGCCACGACCCTGCCTTCGGATGCCTCTACCGCCGCCAACACCCCATCCCCGCGCAAGGGTTGGAGGATTCGGATCCCCTCGGCCATCGTCTCATGTTCGCTTGTCCATCCCAACCCGGCAGCACCTGCACTGAAGACCGCCCACAGCGGCGCGCAAGCTCGCGCCTGCACCGCAATCCATTGCGGTCCATGATCCGCAACCCCGGCTGCCACCAGCGCCCTGAACCCGAGGTCTCCCCCGAGGAGCAGGGTGCCTTGCCCAACCGGGAGGATTACGGCGCCCGGGGAACGACCGAGCTGCTCGAAGAGTTCGAAGGCCAGCGTAGCCATCCCGGCAAGCCCGAGTGGATTGTAGGCATGGCTGGCGTAGACGGCCCCGGCCTCGGCTTCGCGTTGGACCGCCTCGGCCGCGGCCGCTCGCGGCCCGGGGATCGCATGAGTTTCGGCCCCGTAGGCCGAGATTTGGGCGAGCTTCGGCCCTGAGGCCGAGGCCGGCACAAACACACGCGCCTGGATCCCAGCCCGTGCGGCATAAGCTGCAAAGGAAGCCCCGGCGTTCCCCGACGAGTCTTCAACGGCTTGCCGGACACCGGCGGCCGCCAGGGCGCTGACGAGAATCGACGAGCCCCGGTCTTTGAAGGAACCCGTCGGGTTCAGGTGCTCACACTTGAAATGGACCCTCCTCCCGCCTATGTCATACGCAATCAGCGGGGTGCCTCCCTCTCCAAGACTGACGAGAGGGGCATGCGGGGGGAGAGGGAAGGTATCGCGGTATCGAGCAAAGGGAACTTCCGCCGGCGATCCCACCGGTCGCGGCGAGTAGGGGAGTGAACCGGAGAACTCAAAGAGCCCTCCGCACTCTCGGCAGCGGTGAGGGAATCCAACTGATGGGTACGGGCGGCGGCAGTTGCTGCACACAAAGGGCCGGGCGGTACTGGCCGCCATGGGCGCGGATCCGGTGGTCATCGCTGCTTGTCTTGTTCGTCTGGATGGTAGTCGCCCTCGACCCAGACCTCCCCGGTCGGGCTGACTTCTTTCTTCCAGACCGGGACGATCTCCTTGAGACGGTCGATCCCATATCGGGCGGCTTCGAAGACGCCCGTGTCGCGGTGTGCGGCGGTGCAAGCGATGAGCACGGTCGGCGTCCCGGGCTCGAGACGACCTATCCGCTGAACGATGGCAATCCCCTCCACAGACGGCCAGCGCCCACGGATCTCGTCAGCCACCTGTTTCATCTTGGTTTCAGCCATTGGGGTATAGGCCTCGTACTCGAGGTGGTCCGTGTCATGCGGCTCACCGCGCTCCGTGCGCCCGCGGACCATGCCGGTGAAGACACAGGCCGCGCCGGTGCTGGGGAGGAGGAGGCTTTCGAGCAGGCTGTTGAGATCTAGGGGAGCTTCCGTGATCATGAAGACCGTCGGCGGGAGGGAAGATCCTCCGCTGACTGGAGGAAAGATGGCGACCTCATCCCCGTCCGCCAACCGCTCGGCCGGTAAAGCGTATTCCCGGTTAACCGAGACCAAGACCGAATCGAGTGCTGGCCCGAGGCGTTCATGCCGCTCGCGCAACGCTTGTTTCAAGTCGGCCACGGTGGCCTCGGCGGGGATTGAGAGCGTCTCTTCCTTAACCCCCGCCCGATCGCGCAGCGAGGCGAAGTAGAGTACCCGGACCTGGATCATCAACCCTCGAGGACGAGATCGCCGCTGCGTCCCCCGTGCTTCTCAAGCAAGCGGATGTCAGCGATCCGGGCGCCTCGCTCTACGGACTTGATCATGTCATACACAGTCAGCGCTGCGACCGAGACCCCGGTCAAGGCTTCCATCTCGACCCCGGTGCGCGCAACGGTACGGACCGTCGCTGTGATGACGACGGCCGCGGGCTCGTCCCGAAGATCGATCGTCACCTCAACGTGTGAGAGGGGCAGCGGGTGGCAGAGCGGGATGAGCTCCCATGTCCGCTTGGCAGCCATCACACCGGCCAGCTCGGCCGCCGTTCGAACATCGCCCTTTTTCAACTCTCCCGCCTTGACGATCGCCATCGTCTCGGGGGAGATGCTCACTTCGCCGCGCGCCACCGCCCAGCGCTCCGTTTCCGGTTTACCGCCGACATCGACCATCCGGGCGTTCCCCTTGGCGTCTAGATGAGAGAGTTGATTGGCCATGGATTGATTATACTGGGCGCTTCGCGCGCCAGGCAAGGCGAAACGCGCGCACCCTCGGCCATGGTTGTGCCTCATGGGGCTGAGCCTGCTTCTCCCACCCTGAGTGGAGCACGGCCTCGCATTCCCCGCTCCTCTCGAGCTCGTCGGTCGCCGTCGGAGATGAGCCCAACCGTCGGCCGCCGGGGTCGGTTTCGCAGGCGTTCGCCAGACGATCCCGGGGAAAAATGGGGTGAATTCAATCCGGGGTGGGCATGTCCTCTTCGTGGAGGGAGAAGGGGGACCGCCTGCCCCGATTTGCTTGTCGGGGTTCGCCCCGTATGAGCTTAGCGGGGGGGGTTGGGGGATCCTGGGGGCTGCCCCCTGAGATGGAATGCACCTGGCAAATCCGCCTGCCTTGACTCCCCTAGGCCGCCTGTTATAATCATGCCGCCTGCCCATGCGGCAGGCGCTATTGTGAAACGAACTAGGAGTACCGCATGCCACCGCTTCCGAAGAGGAAACATTCCAAGGGGCGTCGGGACCGTCGACGGGCTCACGACTCCATTAGGCCAAGCGCGCTGGTCACTTGTACCAACTGCGGTGAGAAGCACTTGCCGCACCGGGTCTGCCCAAATTGCGGGCACTATGCCGGCCGGGAAGTCATCGAAATCGAGAAGAAGGCTTAGTGTCTTGCGGGCCAGCCGTTGAGCACGGGATGCACTCACCTGCACTCGGGCCGAGCGTCTGGCCCAATCGCCTCCCATGGAGATAGACGCCCGAAGCACGGCCTTCCTGTTCCCGGGCCAGGGGTCGCAGGCGGTCGGGATGGGGAAGGAACTGGCTCAGACTTACCCGCAGGCCGCCGAGATTTTCCGCCGGGCTGATGCGGTTCTGAACATGGCCTTCTCACAGCTCTGCTGGGAAGGCCCGCCCGAAACCCTCAACGACACTCTCCATACCCAACCCGCCTTGCTGACTCACTCCGTGGCAGTTCTTGAGTCGCTGCTCGCACTGCGTCCGGATCTTCGCCCTTCCTATACTTCCGGGCACTCACTGGGAGAGTTCAGCGCCCTGGTAGCCTCAAGCTCGCTTGAGTTCCCTGCCGCCCTCGAGTTGGTGCGGCGGCGCGGAGAACTCATGAAGGAGGCCGGCACGTTGGCCCCGGGCGGCATGGCTGCCGTTTTGGGCCTGGAGGTCGACGTCGTCGACCAGGCCTGCGAAGAGGTTTGCCGGGAAACAGGAGGAGTCGTTCAGGTCGCAAACGATAATTGCCCCGGTCAGGTGGTGATCTCGGGGGACGAGTCAGCCCTGGAGGCGGCGAGCCGGCGCGTGACTGAACTCGGTGCGCGCAAGGTCGTGCGCCTGGCGGTGAGCATTGCTGCCCACTCGGCGCTGATGAAGCCTGCCCAGGAGCGGTTCAACCAGGCCCTAGCCGCGGCAGAAATCCGTCGGCCCGTCATCCCGGTCGTCGGGAACGTCCAGGGATTGGCGCTCCAATCGACCGAGGAGGTTCAGGCCGACCTGGCGGCCCAGCTCACCTCGCGCGTTCGTTGGACTGAATCGATCCGCCACATGATCGACGCCGGGATCAGGACCTTCATCGAATTGGGCTCGGGCGCCGTCCTTTCAGGACTCGTGCGCCGTATCGACCGATCGGTGACTGCCCTCTCGGTCGGCGACCCGGCCGGGCTTGTCTCCCTCCTGGAATAAAGGTTAGCCGGGGGGGTGGCCGCCCTCACTCCGATGCGCAAGTTGCTGCTCGTGATCTTGTCCGCGCTGTACTTCGTCTTCGGAAGAATAGCCGAGGTCGAACAAATCGTGGCCACCTTGCGCCGGGGCGACTGGCGCTGGCTGGCGCTCGCGGCGCTGGTCCACCTGGCGTGGTTAACCAACTACGGAGCTTCCTTCCGGGCGATCTATCGCGCGTTAGGTATGGAAGAGAGCATCCTCAGGCTGACGATGCTGGCTGCTGCCGCCAATCTGATGATCATCGTCACCCCGAGCGCCGGGATGGGAGGGGCGGCAGTATTCCTGGCTGAGGCCCGCCAGCGGCGCCAACCTGTCGCCAGGGTCACTACCGCAGCAGCCATGTTTGTCTTGTACGACCTGATCGGTGCATTGATCGTACTCGCGTTGGGATTGATCGTCCTCTTCCGCCGGAATCAATTGGCCACGGCAGAGCTTATCGCTACCGGGATCATGCTTGCTTATGCTCTTATCCTGGCGGGGTTGCTCTACCTGGGTATGACAGCGCCGGTCCGACTGGGAAACGTCCTGGCCTGGATCAGCGGGAGGATCAACAAGGCCCTGCGCCCCTTCATTCATCGAGAATACCTGCACCCTGCCCGGGCTCACGCTTTTGCCGAAGACCTGTCCGGCGGCCTGCAGGAGGCCCGGCAGACACCGGGCTCATTGCTTATGCCCATCGCTCTTTCACTGACCAGCAAGGCCTTGATGATCACGATCCTCTTCCTGATGTTCATGGCCTTCAAGCAGGCGTTCTCCGTCGGGACACTGATAGCCGGTTTCAGCATTGGTTTCCTCTTCGCGTATGTATCGCCTACGCCCTCAGGCATCGGATTTGTCGAGGGCGCGATGACGCTGACGCTCAGCTCCTTGCGGGTGCCCCTCGCCGCAGCAGCCGTGATTACACTCGCCTATCGCGCTGTCACCGTCTGGTTGACACTGGCTTACGGCCTGGCGGCCATCCGTTGGGTAGGACAGGCGCCGCGTGCTCTTGAGGAGGCGGAATAGGCACGGAGTGACCTTGCGCCTCCCGAACGGAAGGTTGAGAGCCTGCCGCGCTCAGCACGATCCAGGCCGGCCTCGTCGACCCTCTCGTCCGCAAGACGCCCCTGCCCATCCTTGAGTATGAGCATCGACCTCAACCGCCGGATCCTGCATTTCCTGATTGGCCAACCCCTGGCCACGAAGGAGATTCCCCACCAGGCGATCAGCAAGGTCGTCGGCCTGGCGGTGTTTGCCTCCGATGCCCTTTCCTCAACCGCCTACGCTACCGAAGAGATCCTGGTCATTCTGGCTTTCGCCGGGACCTCTTTTCTCAACCTCTCCTTCCCAATCTCGCTCGCCATCGCCGGCCTGATTGTCATCGTGACCGTATCCTACGAGCAGACGATCCACGCCTACCCAGGTGGAGGCGGCGCCTACATCGTCGCCAGAGACAATCTGGGAGAACTTCCGGCACAGATCGCCGGGGCCGCCTTGCTGACCGACTATATCTTGACCGTCGCCGTCAGCATCTCGAATGGGGTCGCTCAACTCGCTTCGGCCATACCCGTCCTTTTGCCTCTGAGGGTCGAGATCGCCGTATCCATGATTCTGGTCATGATGGTCGTCAACCTGCGCGGAGTGAAGGAGTCGGGACGGGCATTTGCCCTCCCCACCTATTTCTTCTTGAGCATGGCCTTCCTGACCGTGGGCATCGGCTTCTTCCGCTTCCTGACAGGCACCCTCCCGGTCGTCACCGGGGTGGAGATGATCCGGTACCAGGTCGTCGAGCCGTTAACGCTTTTCTTGGTTCTACGGGCCTTCTCCTCCGGCTGCACAGCGCTGACGGGGATCGAGGCCCTTTCCAATGGAATCACGGCCTTCAAGGATCCCAAGAGTCGCAACGCCGGGACCACGCTGATCTGGATGAGCAGCATCTTGATCACCCTCTTCCTTGGGATCACCTTCCTGGCCAATCAGATCCACGCGCTTCCCACAGAGACGGAGACAGTGATCTCCCAGCTCGCCCGGACAATCCACGGCAACGACAGCCTGCTCTATTTCCTTATGGTCAGTGCGACCACGATCATTCTGATCATGGCCGCCAACACAAGCTTCGCCGACTTCCCCAGATTGGGCGCGCTACAGGCCGCAGATGGCTTCCTTCCCCGCCAGCTCACCGCTCGCGGCAGCCGGCTGGTGTTCTCACGCGGGATCATCACGTTAGCCTTCTTCTCTTCCGTGCTCGTGATCCTGTTTCAGGCGCGCACAAGCGCATTGATTCCTCTGTACGCCATCGGGGTATTCATCAGCTTCACCCTGTCGCAGGCGGGGATGTCCGTCCGTTTTGCCAGGACCAGCCGTCTCAAACCCGGTGAGGTGCGGACGACCGCCGCCACCACCCTGGCCTACGATGCCCGCTGGCGGCTGAAGCAGGTGGTGAGCGTTTTCGGCGCATTTGTCACCGGTGTCGTCGCGGTCATCTTCGCCGCGACCAAGTTCCACGAAGGCGCGTGGGTCGTCGTCTTGCTGATCCCTCTATTGGTGTTGGTCTTCTTTCGCATCCATTATCACTATAGAGACGTCGCCGAGCAGTTGTCATTGGAGAATCCGTCGCATACCCGCTACATACGCCGCCATAGGGTAATTGTCCCGATCGGAGGGGTCCACCAGGGCGTGCTGCTGGCGTTGAACTATGCCTTGTCGCTCTCCCCCGACGTCACCGCCGTTCACGTCGCCACCAGTCCGGAGGAGGCGGCCTCAATCCGTTCCAAGTGGGAAATGTGGGGAAACGGCCTCCGGCTGGTCGTGATCGAGTCGCCTTTCCGCGATACGATAGGGCCGCTGATCGAATACATCGAGCGCATCGAAAGCCAGCAGGGGCCGGATGACATGCTCACAATCGTGATGCCTCACTTCGTTCCGGCGAAGTGGTGGCAGACGTTTCTACACAATCAGACGGCTTTGGCCATCCGCCTGGCGTTTCTGTTCCGAAGAAGCACGGTTGTCGCCGATGTCCCCTATCGCCTCACGGACTGATGTGATATATCAACGGAGCCGAGCGTGATGGGCCACACGAACCAGCCGATCTCGGACGGGACCGGACGCCTGGAGCCAAACTCATGAAGGTCATCGTCGTCGGCTGCGGCCGAGTCGGAGCCGAGTTGGCGTTGTCGGTCGCCGCCAGGGGCATCCAGGTCTCTGTGATCGACCGGGACCCGGGGTCGTTTCAACGACTGCCGAGCCGGTTTGTCGGTGACACCGTCCAGGGGGACGTATTGGACCTGGCGGTCCTGCACCGCGCCGGGATCGAGAACGCCGACGGCTTCGCCGCCGCCACTCCCAGTGATGAGACAAACCTGGTGGCGGCTCGGATCGCTCGTGACCTATTCGACATCCCCAACGTCGTGGCCCGGGTCTACAGCCCGCAACACGGCTCGATCTTCGCCAGGGCCGGGATCCCGACCGTGGTCTCGTCTTCGTGGAGTGCCAACCGTATGGAGCAGCTCCTAAGGCATCCGGGGCTCATCGAAGTGGCCAGCGCCGGCCATGGTGAAGTCCGCTTTGTCGAGGTCAAGATCCCGGAACATCTGGCCGGGAAGCCGGTGTCGATCCTGCTTGAGAAGGATGCCTCCCATCCGGTGACCCTCGTCCGGGGTGGGTCGGCCGTACTGGTCTCTCTCGAAACGACCCTGGAGCAGGCCGATCTTGTGGTGATCGCCGTCCAACCGTCGCACCTGCCGAAACTGAATGCCCTGATTGCAGGAGGGTCGGCTTGAGATGATGGTCCTCATTGCCGGCGGCGGCCGGGTCGGCTCTCATCTAGCGGCGCTCCTGATCGAGCTGGGTCACGAAGTGCGCGTGATCGAAGATCGCCCGGTGGTCGTCGACCGGCTGCATCGCGAGATCCCCACCGAGTGTATCTATGTCGGGGACCCATTCGATCCTGAGGTTCTCGAGCAGGCGGGGGCGGGGAATGCCCAGGTGTTGGTCGCCGCCACGGCGCATGACGAGACCAACCTGGCCCTGGCCACGCTGGGTAAGTTCCAGTTCGGGATTAGGCGGGTGATCGGGCGGGTGAACAACCCGCGCTACGCCTGGCTGTTCAAGCCTGAGATGGGAATCGATGTCTCCCTCGATCAGGCCGATGTCCTGGCGCACCTCATCGAAGAAGAGATGTCCCTCGGCGACATGATGCCGTTGTTGAAGCTTCGCCGCGGCAAGTACTCGTTCGTTGAAGAGAAGGTCCCTCCCGGCGCCCCGGCCATCGGCACGATGATCAAGGATCTCGACCTGCCCGAGAATTGCGTCATCGCCGGCATCATCCGCCAGGGCGACGTCGTCGTGCCCCGAGGGGTCACGGCGATCGAAGAGGGTGATGAAGTGCTGGCGGTGGTCGACCGGGAGGCTGCCGAACACCTGGCCGGGCTGTTCAAGGGAAAACAGAGGCCGGGCGATGGTCGAACCTCCACCAGGTTGACGGGAGCCGCTGAAGATCCATGATCCTGACTGACGCGGCCAACTTACTGACCGCCTCCCCTGGAAGCCTGGTCTATCACCTGGCGCTGAGCGTGTGTCTGGCATTGCTCTTCAGTCTGGCGCGCGTGCTCCGGCTCCAGGTCCCAGGCCAGGGGCCGCTCCGCTGGAGCGTCGCCAGTGGGGGGTTGCTGGCGCTCAGGGTCGCCGGGATGACCCTGGCCGGACTGGCCTGGCTCCTCGTGATCGACGGTAACTTGATCCTGCCTCCCCTGGATCGGTTCCTATCTCTCACCGGGGTGACGATCGTCGGTTGGGCCTGCCTTTTCCCACGCCCCGACCGGGCGGGGGACTTGAGCCTACTCGCGCTTCTGGGACTGGGTCTGGTCGGGCTTACAGCCACGGTCGCGTTTCGCGGTCTCAGTGGTGACCCATCCGCCTTCAACCAGTCATGGGCCGACCTGGGATGGAGCCTGGCGGGGTTCCTGGTAGTTCTGGTTGTAACCATGCTGACCCTCCTACGGCGCCCGGCCGAGTGGGAATGGAGCATGGCCGGCTGGACCCTTCTGCTGATCGGCTACGGTGCCCACCTTGTCTTCGGCGATCCGGATGCCTCCCTGGCGGGGTACGTCCGCCTAGCCGAGATGTCCGCTTATCCGGTCCTCGTCATCGGCGCCGTGCGTAGCCTGACCCAGATGGAGGCCGCCCAGCAACGTGTGTCCGGCCTGACGCCTTCATCGACGGTCGGCCTGCAGGTCGCCACTGCCGAAGCAGTCGCCGGCCTTATGGCGCTCTTGAACATCGAGCGAACCTCCGACCTCGTGACCCATAGTATGGAAGCCATCTGCCGGGCGCTGCGTGCCGAGTATTGCTTGCTGATCAACCCACCCAACAACGTCGGTGAGTTCCCGATTGCCTCCGGATATGACCTGATCCGCGAGCGGCTCATACCGGGCGCCCACCTGGACAGCCGGCGTGCACCCCAAATCCACAATGCCCTCCTCGAGAGGCGCGCGATGGCGCTGCAAGATGACGACCGCTCACCCGACTGCCTGGCGATCCAGGATGCCCTGGGGCTCCCGACCAGTGGTCCGGCGTTGATCCTGCCGCTCGTCGCCGGCGGTGAGCTCCTCGGCGGCCTGGTGCTGCTTTCACCGTATGCGCGCCGTTCATGGACCGAGAGGGAACAATTCAGCCTGCGTCCGATCGCCAATCATCTGGCGCAACGATTCCAGAGGCTGCGAACTCCTGGGTTCGGCCCTCCGCCGGAGGCCGACCCGGCGCTCGAAGAGGCGCGGGGACGCCTCCAGTCTCTCGAGACCGAGAATGCGCGGCTCGAGCAAGCGCTCCGTCAGACGACGGAAACCCTCGAACAATCTCAGGCAGCCGTTCCGCTTGAGCGGGAAGAGGACTTCGATGCTCTACTGGCCAAGCATGAAGAGGCGGTCGAGGTCATCCAGGTTCTTGAGGCGGAGATCGGACGGCTGAAACAGGCCCAGGCCGCGATGCCCACCCTGACGCCGGCTGAGGAGGTCGTCCAGCTTGAGACGACGCTTCAGTCTGCCCTCGAAGAGCTCGCCACCACGAGGGCGCGCCTGGCCGGGATCGAGGCCCAGGCGGAGTTCTTTCGCCAAAGAGGGGCGGGCGGCGTTCCCGACCTGCAATCTCTGACGGCGATCGTCCAGGACATCCGTCAACCGATGGCATCGATCACCGGATACACCGACTTGCTCTTGGCCGAGTCCGTCGGGATCCTGGGCTCGATGCAGCGCAAATTCCTCGAGCGCGTTCGGGCCGGGATCGGCCGGATGGCGAGCCTTCTCAACGACCTGATCCAGACTACGCTACTCGATGCCGGAGGTTTCAGTCTCTCACCCGGGCCTGTTGACCTGATGTACAGCATTGAGGAGGTGGTGACCCAGATGGGCCAAACTCTTCGGGACAAAAACATTGCCCTGAGGCTGGATATCCCTGACGACCTGCCACCCATCCAGGGCGATCAAGATGCAATCATCCAGATCTTGTCCCATCTTATGACCAACGCCCTTGGGGCTTCCCCGATGAACGGAGAGATCGTCGTGAGCGCGCAAGTCCATGACACTCCTGAGGGCAAGTTCCTCCTGCTATCCGTCTCGGACGAGGGCGAAGGCATCGAGCCCGAAGAGCTGGGGCGGATCTTCCACCGCGTGTATGACACCGGGGATATCATTCTTCGCGGTCTGGGCGAAGGCGGGGTTGGCCTGCCGATCGTGAAAGCCTTGAGTGAAGCGATCGGAGGCAGGGTCTGGGTTGAAAGCCATTTGGGTGCCGGGAGCACGTTCACGGTCTTGATGCCGACGGCCACTCCGGATGCGGTCGAGGCTGAGGCCTCTGAGCAGTCAGCATGAGCCGATCCCTGGGCTTGATCGTCAGCTTGCTGCTGATACTTCTGGCGCCGGCGATCGTGCTGGGCGGAGTCTTCGCCGCCAGGGCCGAGAGCAACCTATCACGCCAGGCTACGGGTCGCGCACGCCGTCTACTGTCAGGTCCCGTGGACTGCGCGCCACCTGCAGGTTGGATCCCCGTTCAGGCTGGTCCCGGAGAAACGCTGGCCCAGCTCGCCGCTCGCTCGGGTACCGCCGTGGAGGCGGTTGAGACCGCGAATTGCGTCCGTGAGGAGATCCAGCCGGGTGATTTCGTCTACCTTCCGGCCACGCCGTCCGGCAGTCCTACACCGTGTGGTCCCCCACCTGGCTGGACATTGAGACAGGTCGGCCAGGATGAGGGGTTGCCCGACCTGGCCGGCGAGCTTGGCGTGACCGAAGCTGATTTGAGGATGGCGAACTGTCTGGGCGCGTTCACCAGCGTGCTTAGCGGAGTCCGAATCTACGCGCCCCCGACCAGTACGCCCCTCCCGACGGCGACCACAAGCGCCACTCCGACTCTCGAGCCGACAGCGACTCCGTCCGTAACCGTCGAAGCCCCCTGAGAAAGTCTCCGAACAGTAGGCGGCTTCGCCAAAGGGATGACGTGGAAGGGAAAACGCAAGCGATCGACCGACATCTTGCTCAACGGGATGACACTTATCACCGGCCTGCCAGCCGCGTCGCTCGCCGGTTTGAGGAGGAACTTTCCCACGATGCGATTCGTCTTTAGGGTGATGTCGCCCGCTTCAACCACCTCGACCCGAGCAGCTGTGGTGCTGGTCGTCATTCTCGCAGCCGGCCTGGCCGGTCTCGCCTGCACGTTTTCGGTGCCGGCGATGCTAGCCGCGCCCAGCGAGACGCCATCCTTCATCGCGTTCGTTCCGGCCACGCTGCCGGTCTTCCCGACCGCAGCCGTAACCGCCACACCCACGGCGACCGAGACGATCACACCGACACCGGGGCCGACGCCGACGTCTGTCGACCCGTGGGAGAACTTCCCGGGGCCCACCCTGCCCTCGGCCATTGAGATCCCGCGACCCATGCCACTGATCGAGCAGCCGGATAGTGTGGTGAACGTCGTTGTCATCGGGAACGATGCTCGGCCGAATGAAGGGATCGCCCGGAGTGACACGTTGATGATCGCCTCGCTCGACAAGGACAAGGGGACGGTGACCTTGGTCTCCATACCCCGCGACCTTTACGTGTACATACCGGGATGGAAGGTGGACCGGATCAATACTGCGGACGTCCACGGCCGCCAGGATCTCGTGGCCATGACCATCCTGTACAACTTCGGCCTGCGGACCGACCGTTATGTGCGGTTGCGGTTCAGCGGCTTTATCCAGGCGGTCGACCTGCTGGGCGGGATCGACGTCCAGGTGACCGGATTTCTCAACGATGAGTGTGGCGGCACCCACTACAGGTACAGTCCGGGCGTGTACCACATGAATGGATTCACGGCCTTGTGCTACGTTCGGATGCGCTATGCCAGCTCCGATTTCGACCGGCTCCGCCGCGAGCAAGAGGTCATCCAGGCCGTCTTTGCCAAGAGTGTGAGCCTCTACGGACTGACCCGTATCCCGGAGGTGTTCGCCAACTTCGATGACATGGTCCAGACAGACATCAGCGTGGCGGATGCCCTTCCGCTCGCGCCTCTGGCGGCTACCGTCAATGCCGACCCTTCGAGGATCCATCGTTACAGCGTAGATCACACGATGGTGACCTCCTATCGTGTTCCTTCAACCGGGGCCGCGGTCCTGCTTCCAAATCGGGAAGCCATCCTGGCGATGTTGCAGGCTGCGTTCGGGCAGTGACCAGGCGGCGACTGGCGACATGCCTGCTGGGCGTGTTGCTTGTTGCGTGCTCACCCGCGCCCAAAGAGGTCGTGGCGGGTTTCAGGCCGCTCAAGGCGCCGCCAGGCCAGGCAGCGCCTACACTTCATGCGGCTCCGACGCTTCCGGTGGCGTCCACAATCGCGCCGTCACCAGTGCCGGAGGCGACGCTGCCCGCCCCGACCCGGGAATGGCCTCAACCGGGGATGTACGGCGTGCCGAGCCCGGCTGCCACGCCGATTCCCTCCCCGGTTCCCCCGATAGGCTTCAACCCAGATGACGTCAATGTCGTCCTCATCGGGGCCGACTTGAACACAACCGACGGTTCCCGGACAGACGTCATCATCATTGCCTCGATCCGACCGGGAACAGGCGACGTAGTGCTGGTCTCCGTGCCGCGAGACCTCTATGTTTACCTTCCTGGCTACACGATGCAGCGCATCAACACTGCCTGGATTTACGGCGAGAAGTATGGCTACCCCGGAGGGGGATTTGGCATGCTCCGGGACGCGATCCTCTACAACCTCGGCATCCCAGTTCAGAATTACGTCCGGGTCGACATGTCGGGCTTCCGGCGCCAGATCAACAACCTGGGGGGCATCGATGTGCTGGTAGCATGCCCGTACACGGATTGGCGGCTGAGGAGTACATCGGCGCCCGTTGAAGACGAAGAGAGCTGGGTGCTATTCACGGTCCCCACGGGCAAGATCCACATGAATGGTGACTACGCTTTGTGGTACGCGCGCTCGCGGGCGCGTTCGTCCGACTTCGACCGCGCCCGCCGTCAGCATGAAGTCTTGAGGGGGATCTACCGCCAGGCGCTACGTCTCGAAATGATCCCGCGCTTGCCGGAGCTCTATGGCGATCTGACCGAGATCCTGGCGACGGATCTCTCTCTGGGAGAGCTGGTTTCCCTCGCTCCTATGGCGAACCAGCTCGAGCCATCTCGCATCCGCAGCCGTTTCATCGGCCGAGATCAGGTGACCGCGTGGAGGATTCCGTTGAGCGGGGCTCAGGTGCTCGTCCCCAAACCAGCCGAGATCGAAAGCCTATTCGCGGAGGCGTATGCTGCGCCGGTTCTCGATCCGCTCGTCCCCACCCAACCTGAGATCACCGTCCAGATAGTCAACCAATCACGGCACCCAGACTGGGACTTGCTGGCCGCCGAACGATTGACCTATGCCGGTTTCCAGACGGTCATCGCCGACGACGAGCCTCAATCCGGTTCGGTGTCCCAGGTTGTCGAACTCGACCAGTCCGCCGATGTCGCCAGCCAGCGAGTTCTTCAGGCCGTCGGTCTCACCGGACAGCAGCTGATGATCGCCCCCGACTCACTTTCCCCTTTCCAGTTCCGGCTTGTGATCGGAGCCAACTACCGGCCTTGCTTCAACCCCACCGAGGGCTAGTAGCCATCGATCCGGAATCGCCTTACGTGGAATCGGCGCGGGCAGCGGGGTTGGTGGAAGCGCCCGGTCCACTGCATCCCCCAGTTTGACTTTTTCCGAACTCAAAGCTAGCATGAGCAGGCCCATTTGTGGCTATGCGCAGAACCAACGCAGGAGGGTGGCATGCCGCCCGAGACTGATGACCTCCCCCTCTTTTCCAAGGTGCCCGGGAATCAAGCTGCTGAGTTCGGAGGCGCGGTCCGGCTGCGCCCAGGGACAAGCTTGAACGCGGTTATCCGTGCCTGGGCGGAAGAACTCGAACGGGCTGGGCGCTCGCAGCATACAGTCAAGGCCTTCAGCGGCGACATGCGGCTATTGGCCAGATTCGTCGGGCCCGGCCAAGCGATCAATGCCATCGGCACACACGACCTGAAGAACTTCCTGGAATGGATGCTCGATAGAAGGGGCGTCCCGTGCAGTCCGAAGACGTACGCCCGCAGGGTGACGTCGATCAAGGCCTTCTTCCGCTGGTTGTCCGAAACGGGAGTGTTGGCCGCTGATCCGGCGGCAGCCGTCCCGCAACAGACCGTGTTGAGTCCCCTACCCGACGTGCTTAACCCGGGGGAGGTCGAGCGCGTTCTTGAAGTCGCGGGCGCGACCCGAGGCGGTGACCGCCCCGACGCCAGACCATACACGCTTGTTGGGTTGTTGTTAGAGACAGGAATCAAGAAAGGCGAATGCCTGGCGATTCATCCCAACCACGTTCACCTGAACGCCGCCGAGGGGCCGATCCTCTTCGTTCGATACGGCGATGCTCGAAAACGGTACAAGGAACGCAAGCTCCCTCTCAGCCCGGATTGGATTGAAACCTATCGCGAGTATCTCACCCAGTACGAGCCGCGCGAGCACTTGTTCCCCTGGTCTCCGAGGAGGCTTGAGTATCTGTTGGAGGAGCTAGGTCAAACTGCCGGCCTGAAGAAGCATCTGTCCTTCGACATGTGCCGTTGGACAGCGGCGCTAATAGATTACCATGCAGGGAAGGACAAGGACACGATCCGGCAGAAACTGGGCATCTCGAAAATCCAGTGGCGTGAGGTGGGGACGAAGCTCGATCGTCTCGCCGCGCGGGTGAAATAAGAAAAGGCCACCGGCCAGCGGCGGTCTTCGCTTTGCTTTCTTCGGCTGTAGCACCCCGAACACGCGCATCAGGCGGCGCAAGCTTACTATTCGTCAAACGGCGCTGTAACGATCACATCCTCTTGACAACGATGTCGCCCAGGACATTCGCCGCTTCGTCCCCGCGATCAGCTGCGTTCGAGAGATGGCGGTAAATCTCGCGGAGTTTGAGCATCTCGACAACGTGGTCGATGTCGCGGGGCATGTGAAAGAGGTCGGCCACGGCCTCACGGTAAACCGTTTCCATCCGGTTCTCGAGTGCCTTGGCTCGGACTGCATGATCGTTGGCCACGTTGGGATGATCCTCCAGGCGGACGACCGCCATGTAGATCTCGCGGGCTGCGTCGGTGAGGAGGGAGACCATGCGCTCCATATACGCGTTCGGTTTGATCTCAAGGAGAGCCATTTCTTCGATCGTCGTGTTGGCATAGTCCAGGATGTCGTCAACGGTGAGAGAAAGGGCGAAGATGTCTTCGCGGTCGATCGGTGTCACGAAGGTTCGGTTGAGCTCATCGATCAGGATCCGGCGCGCCTCATCCGCCTGCTTCTCGACTTCCGAGACCTGTCTGGCGAGATCGTCATCGGGCTGCTTGACGTAACGCTGCAGGCCTTGCAGCCCTTCAACCGTGAACTCCGCCTGCTTGGTTAAGAGCTCGATGAATCGATCCGTCCGCTGCCGTCGAAAGAGGAACTTCATCTCAAGGTATCCTTGTCCGGCACCCCGTCACACTCCGAGAACAGGTTTGTCCGCTCCGGCCTGATCAACCGATTGGCGAGGGCCATTGCCAGACGTATCTGAGAGAGTCTCAGTAGACCATTTCACCACGGACGAAGGCCGCCGTACGCGGGTCTCTCGGATCGTCGAAGAAATGTCTGGTATTGCCCGCTTCAATCACATCCCCCTCCAGGAGCATGACGACACGATCTGCAAGCCGTTTCGCCTGGAAAACATTGTGCGTGATCAAGACCTGGGTCGTCCGGCCGGCTGCTCGGACAGATTGTACTATACCTTCGATCAGGGCGACGCTGTACGGATCGAGGTTGGCTGTCGGCTCGTCTAGTAGAAGAACGCGAGGGAAGGCGGCTAACGCTCGGGCCAGCGCAACACGCTGGTACTCGCCTACGGACAGCTTCCTGGCCGAGGCCGATGCAAGACGCTCGAGGCCGAACTGGGCGAGCAGACCTTCGACTCGATCTCGGTTTTGAAGACTGCGCAACCGGAGTGGGTAAGCCAGATTGTCGCGGACCGTGCCGTTGATCAAGATCGGCCGTTGGAAGACCATCGTCACCTCGCGCCGAAGATCCAAAGGCGGCGGGTACTCAATACGACGGCCGAAGTAGGTGATCTCGCCCGCACTGCAAGGCTCGAGGAAGTTCAGCAGCCGGAGCAGGGTTGACTTCCCCGACCCGTTAGGCCCGACGACCGCCAGGATCTCACCCTCTTGAACTGCGAGTTCCCTGACGCTCAGTACCCGACGGCCGTCGTACACCCGGGTCACCCCCAGCAGATCGTACGCGGCGCCTTTCATCGGCCTGTCCGCCAGTTTGGACGGCGTTCAAGGCCCAAGAGGAGCGCGTTGACGCCGAAGGCCAGGCCGAGCAGCACACCTCCCATCGCCACCGCCAGGGCGAATTCTCCCTGCCGGGTCTCGAGGACGATCGCCGTGCTGAGTACGCGTGTCTGGCCGGCGATGTTCCCTCCGACCAGCATCGCCGCGCCGACCTCGGAGATGATCCCGCCGAAGCCTGCCAAGAGGGCCGCCAGTACGCCGCCTCGAGCCTCGACCAGCAGGGCCCGCACGACCTGAGCTTGACTGGCCCCCAGGGACCTTAACTGTAGGCGCAGGTCCGGATCTACACCCTCGATACCGGCCATCGTCAATCCCGCCACAAGGGGGAAGGCGATGATAGCCTGCGCCACGATCATCGCCGGTGGGGTGAACAGCCAGTCCAGGCCGCCCAATGGACCGCGGCGTGAGAGAAAGAGGTAGACCGCCAATCCAACCACGACAGGTGGGAGCCCCATCCCGGTATACAACACAGTGACCAGCAAATGCCGGCCGGGGAAGCGGGACAAGGCGATCGCCGCTCCGACCGGAATGCCGACGACCGCGCTGATCGCCAACGCCGACCCGGTGACCTGCATAGTGAGGCCGATCACGCGCCACAACTCCGGGTAACCGGTGAGTAGCAGTCGTGCAGCATCAATCAGCGATTGCCAGAAAGTCAATCTAGTTCCTCCCAATGGCCGTCACCAGCCTCAGGCTGATGGTCGGGGGCTCTCCGTTCGCAGCCTGAGATCATCGCCAGCCGAAAGCCGCTCACGCCGGATCCATTCGTGGATCGCCCGAGGGCATGCAGGCGCTTCGTCCAAGCCCCCGAGCGGATTGGGACACGGGCTGGGGCCGGCCTCTTGTCTGGTGTGGATTGGCGCCGGTTCATTCGTCGGGGATCCATCGGCGATAAGAGTGTATCGGATGTGGGTTGCCTCTCATTCTGCCGACGGTTTCATTCCGAGGATCGCCCCGGCCGGTCTGGCACGCGATGTCCCCCGGATGTCGCCAAGCGGTGAAACGGCGTGTGGATGGAAGACGCTAAGAACTATCGGAACCGGCGGCACGAGGGCGGAGGTTGCAGACGAGAGACCCCTGCCCCTGCGAGCGATTCAGACCTGATCCTGACCTAGCGCGGAGCCCTTCAGCTCCTGGCTGCAGCTTGTCCGCTAGCTCTTTGCCTCCCGATACGCCTGCGAATCGGGGTAGAACAAGGGTTGCCCGAATTCGTCTACTCCGTACTGGCCAATCAACTCCTGGGTCGGTAACGACGTCAACCATTCCACGAACTTCCTCGCCATGTCGGCCTCGATACCCTCATGCGTCGCCGGGTTCACCGGGATGACGCCATACGGGTTGTACAGGGCCTTGTCCGGATTCTGATCGATCGAATCGCCACCGACGAGAACGACCAGGCCCGGGAGATTCTCGCGTTGCGCCAGATAGGTTCCGCGGTCGGTCAGCGTATAGGCCTGGCGCTCATCGGCAAATTGAAGCGTCTCTCCCATCCCCTGACCGAGGGAAAGATACCACCCGCCGGCGGGGTCGGGCTCGAGGGCCGCTGCCTTCCAGATCGAAACCTCTTTGGTGTATGTTCCCGAGTCGTCGCCCCTCGAAGCGAACGGTTGCCCGGAGGCGGCGATCTTGGCGAACGCCTCCCCGGCGGACGCCATGCCGGCCACTCCGGCGGGATCGGCCTGGGGTCCGACCAGCACATAGTCGTTGTACATTACGTCGGAGCGTGCCAGACCGTTGCCGCTTTCGACAAACGCGTCCTCACGTGCCCGGGCATGAACCAGAATGACATCGGCATCCCCGTTCTCACCAAGGGTGATCGCCTGACCCGTTCCAACCGCGACCACGTCGACGCGAGCATTGATGCGTGACTCGAAATCCGGAAGTATCGCCTCCAGCAGACCAGAGTCGTTCGTACTGGTCGTCGTCGCCAGCCTGAGGACGGTCGGCTCCGGCTTGGCACAGGCAGCCTGGCTCACCAGCATGCAGGCCGCAATCAAGAAGAACAGAAGGCGCCTGCCTGTCTTAGGCATCTTATGCCTCCCCGAGCGTTATGTCTCTCGATCATAGCGATACCCTGGTCTTCTGTCAAGAACTCCGGCTGTAGAAAGCCGCGGCATGCGCGCCGCGCGCGTGGCCACCGGCGCCGACACATCCGGGAATCTCATCGGTGTCATCCTGCGGGAGAGACCTGGCGGGAATCGGGCCGCGATCCCGGGTGTAACCCAACTTGGGGGGCACGGGCTCATCGTGGGGGGAGAAGGGGGGAAAGTGCGTTTTCCCCGCTAAGAGCTTGCGGGGCGGGCGGCCCCCTTCGTTCCCCTACACCCCGCGGAACGTCGCAGCTTGACAGCATCTCCCCCAGCCGACACAATAGGAACATGACTAGCTGGGAGATCCCGCCCGAACATCGATCCGGATTCGCCGCTGTCGTCGGACGACCAAACGTTGGCAAGTCAACCCTGATCAACGCCTTCCTGGGGCAGGCTGTGGCCGCGGTCTCACCTCGGCCGCAAACGACGCGCCGGCGGCAGATGGGAATACTGACCTTGCCGGCGGCTCAAGTGGTCTTCGTCGACACACCCGGGATTCACAAACCACTTCACAAGCTTGGTGAGCAGATGAACCGGGCGGCACTCGAGGTCCTGACCGACAGCGACCTGGTGCTGGTGATCTTCGACGTCAGCCAGCCTCCGACAGACGATGATGAACGGGTCGCCGACCGAGTCCGTGAGCATGGCTCCGGGAAACCTATCCTGACCGCATTCAACAAGGTCGATCTGGTCCCACCGAAGGCGTTGCAGGAGCGCTTTGTTTCATTCGAGAAGCTGGCCAGTGGTGAGCCGCTGCCCGTTTCGGCGGTGCGAGGCGACAACCGGGGACTGTTGCTCGAGCGCCTCCTCGACCTGCTCCCCAAAGGTCCGCGTTATTATCCGGATGACGAGATCACGGACACCTTTGAGAGGGATATCGCCGCCGACCTGATCCGGGCCGCGGCCATGCAACTCCTTAGGAATGAGGTCCCCTACAGCATCGCCGTACGCATCGATGACTACAAGGAGCGGGATGACCGAGGGGCCTACATTACCGCCACCCTATTCGTCGAGCGCGAGTCACAGAAAGGGATTGTGATCGGGAAAGGGGGAACCATGCTGCGCGATATCGGATCCCTGGCCCGGCGCGAGATTGAGGCGATGAGCGGGCGTCGTGTCTACTTGAGGACCCGCGTCAAGACTCTCCCCGGCTGGCGGAATGATCCTCGGCTACTGACCCAGTTGGGCTACAGCATTCCGGCCCGAGGCGAAAAAGGTCCAAAGGCGTGACGAAGCACAAACGAAAAGCCACGCGGACAAGCGCCTTCGGCGCGCCGGGAAGAGTAAGCCACGACTCATCGGACTTCTACCAGAGCCGTCTCTACCAGGGACAGACCCATCCGAGCCCGGTGGAGTACGTCGAGAATGCGCTCGGCCATGACAAGGTGGACCGGATTTTTCACAAGTCCGCAGAGAACATGGACGAGCTCCCCGACTGCTGCATTCACCTCATGGTCACCTCTCCTCCGTACAACGTACGCAAGGAATACGACGACGACTTGACGCTCGATGAGTACCTCGAACTGCTCCGCCGGGTGTTCGATGAGACACGCCGCGTCCTGGTCCCTGGTGGCCGGGCCTGTGTTAACCTGGCCAATGTCGGCCGCCGGCCGTACCTGCCGCTCCACATTCACGTCATCCAGATCATGCTCGAGGCGGGTTTCATCATGCGCGGGGAGATCATCTGGAACAAGGCCTCCAGCGCCAGCGGTTCCACCGCCTGGGGCTCGTGGATGTCGGCGACCAATCCCGTTCTGCGCGACATCCACGAGTACATCTTGGTGTTCTCCAAGGACAATTACTCGCGGCCAGCCGAAGGGCGCGAAAGCACGATCCGCAAAGAGGATTTCCTTGAGTGGACCAAGAGCGTGTGGACGTTCCCGGCCGTCTCGGCCCGCCAGGTCGGTCACCCGGCACCATTCCCGGAAGAGCTTCCCCGACGTCTGATCGAACTCTACTCGTTCCGAAACGATGTCGTCCTCGATCCTTTTTGCGGATCGGGTACGACCTGTGTCGCGGCGATCCAGGCCGGACGGCATTACGTTGGGTATGAGATTGATCCAGGGTATGTGGCGCTCGCCGAGGGACGCCTGGGCACAACGGCGGGGAAAGACTGAAATGTGACAAACCGGCTTGGCGCGGGCGGCCGATTCCGTTCCGCGCCTAACGCGCCGAACTACCCTTCCGGGTGAAGAGCGCAAGACGTCGGAACTTGCTTTGGCTTGTCTTCCAGAACTGGCGTGGTTCGACGCCGGAGGCCCGCGTTGCGAAGGATGCGCCTGCGTCACTGGGCGTTTGTCGGTTTGGCTGTTGCGGTGGCCGCCGCCTGTGTCACCCTTGGATTGTGGCAGCTATCACGGCTGAGCCAGCGCCGGGCGGCCAACGAGCTGATCCGCGCCCAGGCTGCTCTGCCACCCCTTGAGCTTGCCGGCGGTGAGCTACCAGCCGGGGTCTCGGCCTATCGCTCGGCCCAGATCACCGGGATGTATGATCCCACTCGCCAGATTATTCTGCTCAATCGGACCTACAACGGCGAGCCGGGGAGCCACCTCGTCAGTCCGCTTCTCCTGGCCCCAGGTGGGCCGGCGATCCTGATTGACCGCGGCTGGATCCCCTTCGAGCAGAGCACCGCTGAGGATATCAGGCGCTTCGATCAGCCGGGCGTCGTGCAAGTGAAAGGCAGCTTGCGGTCGTCTCAGCCGGAGCCTGGCTTGTCTATCCTGGCCGATCCGCCCTCAAACGGGACCTGGCGGGGATCCTGGCGTTACCTGAACATCGACCGGCTGCAGGAACAGTTTCCCTACAATGTCCTGCCGGTGTACCTCGCTCAATCCGAACCGTCGTCTAACGCGCCTCTTCCACGCCCTGACGCCGTGATCGATCTCTCAGAGGGAGCGCACCTCTCCTATGCGATCCAGTGGTTCTCCTTTGCAGCAATCGCGCTGGTCGGCGGGGGGATCTGGCTCAGTCGGCGGCTTTAGGGGAAGCCGGGGTGGACGCACGATGGGGAATGCAATTGGGCTGGCGAGGACGCCGGCCCGAGGGTAAGTCTGGTATCACACCTGGGAGAAGTTCTCCGCCTCAATCGACTGCCAGGTGATCCCCTCCGGCATCCGCATCCGCCCCGCCAATGTTGGATGCGCCTCCCGGATCAATTCGGCCAGCCTCAGGGCGACCCGCCGGACGGAGAAGTGCGCATTCTCCGCCGAGCGCAGCTCGCAGAAATGGAACGCCTCGCGCAGGTTGAAGGTCAACAGCACCCGCCGATTGAAACCGTTCGGCACGACGTAGGCCGCGACCTCCTCATTCCACTTGGCCAGTTGGGTGTAGGCCTGCGCGGCCGCGTGCATGGCCGCTCGATAACTTGATTCCACCCCGGCGGCGGTGATCAGGCGCGGAACGGCATAACCCAGTTCGGCCGTCAACCGTTGCGCCGTCTGGGTCATCATCCGGTGTCGCTTGACTTCGAAATACGCACCCTGATCCATCAGCCCATCGATGGTATAGACCGCGTGCTCGAGCGCCCGAGTGGGGGCATCGAACTTGTCCATCGAGCCGAGGAGGGCTTCAACCAGGGCGGACCTTCCCCGGTCGTCGAGAGAGCGAACATGAGCCATGGCCGTCTCGAAGGAACATGGTTCGTGTTCAAAGAGCGCCGCCGCCAGCACGCGCAGTTCGGCATCGCCGTCGGACGAGACCAGGGCGAGCATCGTCCGCTCTCCGTCTGAGCTAAGCCCGTGGGCAAGCCGCCGACCCTCTTGGCGTGACTCGACCAGGTGCTTGCGCCGGTCGGCGTACTTGACCAGCGTCGGCACCTCCTGCTGGACCACACGCTTGGCGGCTTCGCCGATCTGCCGAACTTCGGCCAGAGGATGCGAGAACATCTTACCTAACGCATGCTCCAGCGATCGGGCGTTGACCGTCATTCCGACGTTCGCCAGGGCCGAGGCTGGCAGTAAGAAGCGGCAGACATCGACATAGCGCGAACGGATCCGCCCGTCCCAACGCGACTCGCTCTCGTCCTCGCGCGGCGGATGCATGCTCTGCACTACCCGGCGCACCTCCCCCAGCGATCTCTGGTATTCGTCAAAGAGCAGATCGCAAGTCTCCCGGTAAATCCCCTCGTGGGACGTCCCGACGACTTCGTCCGGGACCTGGTAGCCTCCCGGTTCCCATTTCTGATAACGTGTGGATTTCTCGGTGTAGGATGCCAGCCGGTTGGATTCGATGCACTCGATCGCCAGTCGAGAGATGTTCTCGAACGCCAGATGGAGCATCGCATGCTCGGCGACCGAGGCGTGTCCATAACCGACGACCCATTTCTCATGGAAGTCCGCAGACTTCTCATCCGTCAGCTCTTCGGCGATCTCGCGAAAAGAATGCGGTGACCTGGATGTCTTGGCGAAGGTCACCGCGATCGTCTCCGGGCTCAGCTCACGCGGGCTGAGGAGATAGATCTGTCGTTCAACCTTTGCCGTCATCCTCGGCCTCCTTACGCATGTCCAGGATCTCTCGGGCTCGTTGGATGTCCTTCTCGATTTGGGCCAGGAGCGCCTCCGGACCGGGAAACCGCCTCTCGTCGCGCAGCCTGACGATGAACTCGATCCTGATCTCCTTGCCATAGAGATCGCCGCTGAAGTCCAGGATGTGGGTCTCGACAACCGGGGAAGGGTCGTTGCCTTCAAATGTAGGTCGTACCCCGATGTTGGTCACCGCCTTGAAGCGCTTTCCGGCAACTTCCACCACGCAGGCATACACGCCGGCGCCGGGAAAGGCGCGTTCCTCCCAGATCGACAGATTGGCTGTGGGGATTCCGAGCTTTGCCCCGCGCGCCGAGCCGCGCACGACCACCCCCGGGAGGGAGAACGGCCGCCCCAGGTAGGACGCTGCCCGCGAGACATCGCCTGAGCGCAGCGCTTCGCGCACACGGGTCGAGCTCACCACCTCGCCTCCGACGTTCATGGGGGCAACAACCTGAAGCCTGAAACCGTCATGACGTGCCGCCTTGGCCAGGAAAAGGCGGTTTCCCTCGCGCTGATAGCCCAGGGCAAAATCCTCCCCAATCCAGAGCGTCGTGAAAGCCAGGTGCCGGCGGAGAAGCTCCAGGAAGTCGCCGGCCCGGATTCTCGACAGCTCGAGGTCGAAGCGCTGCGTGATCACGAATTCCACGCCGAGCTCGGCCAGCAGTTGTGCTTTCTCCTCGGGAGTGTTGATGTAGAAAGCCGGGGTTCGGCCGCGCAACACGACCGAAGGATGAGGGAAGAAGGTCAGAACGACAGCCGGCAAGCCGTTGCCTCTGGCGCTGTCGACCATCTCCCTCACGAGGACCTGGTGACCCCGATGGACTCCGTCGAACGAACCGATCGTTACCTGACAGGCGGGCAGGTTAACCTGAGAGAGATCATGCAGGTGCTGCATCCGGAGGCTAGCCGATGAACACCTTTCGTGGTTGGTACTCGTCGTCTCCGTTGACGATCTCAAGCAAAGCCACAAGATCGCCGTCCGGACCGATCGCCTTGGCCACCCCTTTCGCCCCGGGCTCAGCCGGGATGCGGTGACCATTGCGAATGAGCTCGAGCGTCTCTCCGTCGACTTCGACAGTCGGCAACTCGGGCAGGGCATCGGTCGCCGGGCGCAGGTGCTGCTCCCACTTGTCGGTTACGAAGCCGACCTCCAGCCGAGGCAAGGGGACGGCATCGCGCAGCGTGAACGGGCCAGCCTTCGTTCGACGCAAGGCTGCCAGGTGCGCCCCTGTCTCGAGCACCTCGCCCAGCTCGTGTGCCAGCGAGCGGATATACGTGCCGGCCGAGCAATCGACCGACAGCGAGAGGTCCGGAGGTTGGTAGGAGACAATCTTCAACTCGAAGATGTGCACCGTGCGGGGGTCGAGCTCCACCTCCTCGCCCCTTCTGGCCAGCTCGTAGGCTTTCTGTCCCTGGACCTTGATTGCGCTGAACGGAGGTGGGATCTGCTGGATCTCGCCTCTGAACCGGGGAAGGACGGCCTGGATCTGCTCCACAGTCGGGGAGACATCCGTCCGGCGGACGACTTCGCCATCCGCGTCGAATGTCTTGGTCGAGGCTCCGAAGCGGACCGTGGCCTCGTAGCGCTTGGCGGACGTCGAGAGGTATTCGCTCAAGCGCGTTGCCGATCCCAGGCACAAGACCAGAACCCCCGAGGCGCGCGGGTCCAGGGTCCCGGCGTGACCGACCTTGCGGATCCCGGTTCCTCGCCGAACTAGATTCACAACGTGGTGCGAGGTCGGGCCGACTGGTTTGTCGACGATGAGCAATCCGAAGTTCTTTCTCATGCTTTGGCTTCCATGGGGTTGTGAAGGAGTTGGCGGGTCGCTTCGAGCACCCGCGCTTTGACGTCGTCGAGTGAGCCTTCGATCACTGCTCCGGCGGCGGGCCTGTGGCCGCCTCCGCCGAACCTGGCGGCCAGGCTGGACACATCCAGGCCCGCCTTGCACCTCCAACTCACTTTGGTCTTGCCGCCCAGCTGCTCGACCATGATCACTACGATCTCGGCCCCCTCGATCGTTGTGAGCAGGTCGACCAGATCGGCGTCGTCCGGTCCGGGATAACCGGCGCGCAGGCGGTCTTCCAGGCTGAGGCTTGCCCAGATCAATCCGCCGTCGCGTTCGAGACTCGACAGGCCGCTTCCCCAATAGCGCGCGGCGTCGAAACTTCGCTGGCTGAGCGAAAGCTCGTAGATACGAGCCAGCGGCGCTCCTTGTTCGAGTAGATCGGCTGCCATCCGCAAGACTCTCGGGGTGACGTTTGTCGTGCGGAAGCCGATGGTGTCGTTGACCAGTCCCGCCAGGAGACAGGTAGCGACATCCAGGTCCATCGGCAGGCCGAGAGCGAGGATGAGGTCATGGATCAATTCGGCCGAGGCTGCCGCGGCTGGGTCGACGATATTCACCCGGGCGTAGTTCGAGTTCGTCGGATGATGATCGATATTGATATCGGGCGGGCGCACGAACACCCCCGGGTCGAGACCCATCCGCCTCAAATCCCCAGCGTCAACACAAATGAGGAGATCCCAGGCCTCCGGCAGGCGATTCTGAACGGTCTGCCAAGTGGGTAGAAAACGAAACCGGCCTGGCACGCCATCGGCGAGGACCGGTACGGCGCGTTTCCCGCTCAACTGCAGGCTGACGCTCATGGCAAGCAACGAACCGACCGCATCGCCGTCGGGTCGTTCGTGGCTGATCAGGGCGATGTCCTCAGCCGCGTTGATGAGCTCGCCCACCCTTTGGAATTCACTCCTCACTCGTCCGCCTCTTCCCCCCTTCTCCTTCCTGACGCAATTGCTCTAGTAGTGCCTCGATGCGGGCGCCCCGATCTGGCGAACTATCGAACTGAAAGCGTAGCTTGGGGAAGGCGCGCAACTCGATCCTACCGGCGAGCTCGCTCCTCAAGCGACCCTTGGCCCGCCCAAGAGCCTTGAGGATCTCCTCCCGGCGTTGATCCGCTTCGATCGAGCTGACGTACACGGTCGCGTACGCCAGTTCCCGGTCCACTTCCACGCCCGTCACTGTGACCATGGAAAGGCGCGGGTCGCCGATCTCTTTCAGGAAGACATCGGCCAGCTCCCGCTGGATCCGTTCGCCGATGCGCTGGGCCCGGGCGTCGCTTACCACGACATCCTTCCTAGGCGGCGGCGACCTTCTCTTCGGTGTAGCACTCCAGGATGTCTCCTTCTTGGAAGGAATCGAAACCCTTGATGCCCACACCGCATTCGAAACCTTCCCGGATCTCGCGCTCGTCTTCCTTCTCGTGCTTGAGCGAGGCGATATTGCCCTCGAATACCGATTCCTGACCACGCAGCACGCTGACCCGCGCGTTGCGGCGAAGCTCGCCCTGCGTGACGATGCAACCGGCGATATTCCCGACCTTGGGTATTCGGAACACGGCCCGCACCTGCGCCTGCCCCAAGACCACCCGGTGTGTCTCCGGCTCGAGCATTCCTTTGAGGGCTTTCTCGACGTCCTCCGTCAACCGATAAATGACCTCATACACGCGAATATCGACGCCTTCACTCTCCGCCACGCGCCGCGCCGCCTGATCGGGCGTGACATTGAAGCCGATGACGATCGCCTCCGAAGCCGCCGCCAGCAGCACGTCGTTCTCGGTGATGTTGCCGGTGCCGCTATGCAGGATGTTGACTCGGATATCTCCGGCACTGAGTTCCTTGAGTGAGTTGACAATCGGCTCCAAGGAGCCCTGTACGTCGGCCTTGAGGACAAGACGCAGCTCGTGGACCTCTCCAGCCTGAATCGCTTCGAAGATCTGCTCGAGGGATTTGACCACCCGCGGCTTGGCATGGGACTCCTGCTCTTCCAGCCTGCGCTGACCGGCAATGGCTTTCGCCTCGCGCTCCGTGTCTACGACTGTGAAGAGTTCGCCCGAGACCGGGACGTCGGACAACCCCATCACCGAGACGGGCATGGAGGGCGTGGCCTCTTCGGTCGGCTTCCCCTGGTAGTCGAACATCGCCCGGATACGTCCGCTGGCGACACCCGCCACCACGACGTCACCGACCCGAAGCGTGCCATTCTGCACCAGGAGCGTCGCCACCACACCCTTCGATCGATCGAGCTCGCTCTCGATCACGGTGCCCAGGACCTTGCCGTGCGGGTTCGCCTGGATCTCGACCGAATCGGCGACCAGCAGGATCGCCTCGAGGAGATCGTCGATCCCCTGCCGCATCTTGGCCGAGACCGGGACGATCATCGTGTCGCCCTCCCACTCATCCGGCTCCAGGCCGATCTCGGAGAGCTGGTTCTTGACGCGGTCCGGGTTGGCATTCGGGCGGTCGATCTTGTTCAGCGCCACCACGACCGGGACGCGGGCCGCCTTGGCGTGGGCCAAGGCCTCACGGGTTTGCGGCATCACGCCGTCATCGGCCGCCACGACTAGCACTGCCAGGTCGGCCCCCTGCGCCCCCCGGGCGCGCATGGCGGTAAAAGCTGCGTGGCCGGGCGTATCGAGGAAGGTGATCGGCCGTCCGTTGTGGGTCACTTGATAGGCGGCGATGTGCTGGGTGATGCCACCCGCTTCGCCGGCAGCCACATTCGCCTCGCGGATTGCGTCAAGGAGAGTGGTCTTGCCGTGGTCGACGTGGCCCAAAATGGTGACGACAGGCGGGCGGCGCTCGAGCGAGGCCGGAGCTTCATCGCCGATCATGCGGCGCCAGTGTGGCGCCGTCGCCTCGTCCTCGACCGTCTCGGCTTCAGGCGGAGCCAAGGGCCGGGCCTCGAACCCGAACTCTTCGATGACGATGGCTGCCGTGTCGAAATCGATCTGCTGGTTGATGTTCGCCATCACCCCATTCGCCATCAGCTGTTTGATGACATCGATGGGGCTTGCTTCAATCCGTTCCGCCAGATCCCGCACCGTAAGCGTGGAGGGAATTTCGATGACTTTGTGGCCGTTCTCGCTCATGATCTCACCTCGACCGGCCGTGGCGAGCGAGCGGCCCTGGGCATTAGCCGGGCCGTCGGCCGGAGAACTTCCGCTGTTTAGGAGTCACAGGAGACAGACTCGCCCTCGCCATGCTACTCGTCCGTCAGCCTATTCATGTAGCTCTGTAGTGACTGGCTGTCTTCGGGCGACAGTTCGGTCTGCAGGGCTTTAGCCAGCGGCCCCTTTAGACCAGCTTGCCAGCAAGCTCTCCGGTCGTGAAGGTAGGCTCCTCGGCCGGAGAGCTTTCCGGTCGGGTCGATCCGAACCCCGTCTGCTGTCCGGACGATCCTGACCAGGGAGCGCTTGGGCAGGACTTCCTTACAACCCACACAGGTTCGTTGGGGTATGTGCCTGTGCCGGATGGCCTTCTTCGGCATCGCTCTCAAGACTCTGGTGGCTACCGCCCGCCGCGGCTATCCCCGAGCCTCAGGGACTGAAGTCTTCCCATTCCTCGCCGCGCTTCCTGCGTCGCTTGACCACCATCTCGCCAGTCACGGGATCGTACTCAATAGTCCGGACGCCCTTCTTCTTCTTGGCCTTCTTGGGCGACACAAGGGTGCCCTCTTCTTCCTCCTCGTCATCTGCCACTTCATCGACGACCGCGAGTTGCCCCGCCAACTGCTCGAAGGCCTGCTCGACGTCGAGGATAACCTGTCCCGGCTCTCCGGTTGCTTCCATCGCCACCGGAATTGCTCCCACCACCTCGGCGGGTTCGAGAACCTCAAGTGGAGCAGCCTCCTCTCCGGGAAGGGCTCCCACCTCTGCCGCCGCAGCCTTGGACTCCGCCTGAAGCTCAGCCTCGGCCAGCGGAGCCTTTCCGACCGGGATACCGGTCGAGTCGAGGCTGACTTCCACGCCCTCGACCGCCTCAAAGACCTGAGGGGCCGGCTCGGGATACTCGTAGGTCTCCAGGACCTGCTTCAGCTCTTCCATCGCTTTGGGGCCAAAGCCCGACAGTCCCAAGATCTTGTCGGGATCCAGCGCGATCTGCTCCAGAGCCTGCCCGGCGGTTTCGTAGCCCGCCTCCTGTAGTAAACCGAAGACCCGCGTGGACAGTCCGACCTGGACCAGAGGGGTCGCGTACGCACCCGCGGGTACGCCGGCGCGGACTTCCTCGAGCTTCTGCACGTAATCCCGCCGCCGGACGTCGCGGCGCTCTTCAAGCGCCTTCTGAACGAGATCGACGAACGCCGTCAACACCGTGTACTCTTCGGGTGTCACGGGACGGCCTTCGGCCTTCTTGGCCAAGACTACCTCAACCTGGCTCACACGCTCGGCCTGGGCTTTGGCCATCTCGGCGAATGCCTCATCGGTCGTAAGACGGTTAAGTGCATCCGCTCCCGCTTCCGGCAGACTCTTGATGTCGATGCGCCAGCCGGTCAGGCGCGCGCCCAGACGGGCATTCACTCCGGCGCGCCCGATCGCCAGGCTGAGCTGGTCCTCCGGCACGACGACCATGGCCGTCTTACCCCGATCCAGGCCTTCGTCTAGGAAAACACCCGAAACGCGCGCCGGGCTGAGTGCTTTGGCAATGAACGTCGCCGGATCGGAGTTCCACTCGATGACGTCGATTTTCTCATCGTTGAGATCGCGCACGATCGACTGGATCCGTACTCCGCGCAGCCCGACACATGCCCCGACCGGGTCGACTCCGTCACGCAGGGCGGCCACGGCGACCTTGGCCCGCTTGCCCGCTTCACGGGCGATGGCTTTGATCTCGACCAGTCCCTGATTGATCTCCGGGACTTCCATCTCGAGCAGACGCCGCAGCATGTGCGGATGCGTGCGTGAGACGACGATCACCGGACCGCGCGACGACTTGCGAACCTCGAGCACGTAGACCCGAATGCGATCCCGCACTCGGAACTGCTCGCCCGGTATTTGCTGGTTGCGCGGCAGAATGGCCTCGGCCCTTCCGAGCCCCACGGTCACCGCCTGGGGCGTGATCGAGTGGACCGTGCCGTGCACCATGTCGCCTTCCCGTTCGATGAACTCATCGTACTGAGCGTCTCGCTCGGCTTCCCGCAGCCGCTGTAGGATCACCTGCTTGGCGGTCTGGGCCGCTACCCGGCCGAAATCCTTTGGCGTCGACTCGACCAGCAGCATGCCGCCGGACTCGACCAATGGATCGACCCCCCGGGCGACATCGAGGGCGACTTCGGTTTGCGGGTTTTCGACCGAGTCGACCACTTCCTTCTCGGCATAAACCCTGACTTCCCCGGTCTCCGCGTCGATCTTGGCCTCCACATTCTGGGCCGTCGAAGCATTGACGGACCTGCGGTAGGCCGAGACCATGGCTGCCTCGAGAGCCTCCATCACAGTATCCTGCGATAGGCCGAAGCGCTCGGTGATCTCATTGAAGGCCAGAGTGAACTCGCTTTTCATTCTTTCTCGTTCCTCACTTAGACGGTCCCAACATTCATGCTGGTCGGAGTTTCGCGGCCGACTGCGAGAGCCCGACTGCCAAGCCGACGACGACCAGGCTAATATGCAGAAAAGTGGGGGAAACCCACTTTTCCAGGAAACCGCTCGATACGTGCGCCGACGCCCAACATTCTAACATACTGGGAGACCGCCTGCAAGGGGAATGACCCCTTGCCTGTTTTCTCTCGGCGGCGAGACCGGATCCAGCGGCACCTGGCTACTTGAACCGTGAGCGCGTTCAATCATACCATTCTATCCCTGGCGTGAGTCTTGGCCCACATGCCATACCCTGCGAGCGTGAGAATGGACTCCACAAAGCCCGATCCGGTCACCGGGTTCGCAACGGCTTACTACGAATCCGGCCGTTCACCCCGGATGATCTTACCGGGGCCGCTCACCCCGGATGATCTTACCGGGGCCGTCCGCCCCGGAAGTACTTACCGGGGCCGTTCGCCCCGGAAGTACTTACCGGGGTTGAGGGTTTCAGGGGGCAAGGGGGGCGAGCGTGAAAGGCCGGCCCCCCTGCCCCCTGAAATGGAACGCACCCCATCAGACCTCGCGGTTTGACGGATGCGGCGCGACCCCGTATCATTCCGGCGAAGTCCGGCGATATCCGAGGTGGCACCCCATGGAAGTTGGAATGATCCGCCGCATCAACATTGACGCCGAGATGCAGCAGGCGTACCTCGACTACGCGATGAGCGTGATCGTGGCCCGGGCCTTGCCCGACGCACGGGATGGGCTTAAGCCGGTCCACCGCCGGATCTTGCATGCCATGCACGCCATGGGGATCCGACCGAACTCGGATTTCAAGAAATCGGCGCGCATCGTCGGTGAGGTGCTGGGCAAGTATCACCCGCACGGCGACATGGCAGTCTATGATGCCATGGCCCGCATGGCCCAAGATTTCTCGATGCGCTACCCCCTCATCGACGGCCAGGGCAACTTCGGCTCCCTTGACGGCGACCCCCCCGCGGCCATGCGCTATACCGAAGCCCGAACAGCTCCGCTGGCGATGGAGATGTTGCGAGATCTGGAGAAGGAGACCGTCGGCTTCGCCGACAACTTCGATGGGTCTCTCGAGGAACCCACCGTCCTGCCGGCCGGATCACCGAACCTCTTAGTGAACGGAGCGACGGGGATCGCCGTCGGCATGGCCACCTCCATCCCGCCCCACAACATGAGTGAGGTCTGCGATGCGCTGGTGTACATGCTCGACAACTGGTCGCGCCTCGAGAAGATCAGCCTGGAAGACCTGATGGGCTTCATCCACGGCCCCGACTTCCCGACCGGCGGGATCATCCTGCGCAGCCGCGATGACGGCGATGAGCTGGCATCTGCCTATGGCACCGGCCGCGGCCGGATCGTGGTTCAGGCCCGCGCCCACGTCGAAGACATGGGACGGGGCCGGTCGCGCGTCATCGTCACCGAGCTTCCGTTTCAGACCAACAAATCGTCCCTGATCGAGAGGATTGCCGATCTGGCGCGAACCGGACAACTTGAAGGGCTGGCCGACCTGCGCGACGAGTCAGACCGCCAAGGGATGCGCATCGTCATCGAGCTGGCCAAGACAGCCGACCCCGATCGAGTTCTGACGGAGCTCTATCAACGCACTCCGATGCAGAGCACGTTCAGCATGAACATGCTGGCCCTGGTCGAAGGCGAGCCACGCCTGCTCAATCTCCGCCAAGCTCTGCGCGTCTACCTCGAACATCGGGTCGAGGTCGTCAAACGTCGCAGCGCCTATGAACTGGCAGGCGCGTTGGAACGAGCTCACATCCTCGAAGGTCTGCGCCTGGCGCTGAAGAATCTCAATGAGGTCATCGAGATCATCCGCAGCTCCAAGGATGCCGAACAGGCGCATCAGCGTCTCAGCAAGCGATACAAGCTCAGCGACATCCAGGCCAGAGCCATCCTCGACATGCCTCTCCGACGGCTGGCGAACCTCGAACGCAAGAAGATCGACGATGAGTTCAAAGAAATAAAGACACGCATCAAAGAGCTGGAGTCCCTCCTGGCCTCGGACAAGAGACTGCGCTCGCTCGTCGCTGAGGAGTTGACACTCATCAAGAGTCAATTCGGCGATCGGCGGAGGACGCAGATCGTCGAAGCCAAGCGCGGCAGACGAGCGCAGCAAGCCCTCCGCGCCGGGGATCTGGCGCCAGACAAGGAGACCTGGATCGTCCTCACCTCCAAGGGGCTTATCTCGCGCAGCCCATCGGCTCGATTGCCTCGCCTGGCGGAGCGATCCGCGCCGGTGTTGGTCCTGGGGGCCAACACCCGGGACACGCTTTACCTCTTCGATGAGCAAGGCATGGCGGTTTCCCTGGCCGTGCACACTTTGCCTGAGTGTGATGATCCGAATGAAGGCAATCCCGTCGCCGGCGCAACGCCATTCGCACCCGGCGCGGAGGTCATTGGAGGGATCGCGGTAGCCAGAGACCAGATTGCATCCGAGGCATGTCTTCTGGCTGCCACCGTCGAAGGGATGGTGAAGAAGAGCCAGTTGTCGGCTCTGCCTGGACCCTCCGCCAGGCCGTTCCCGGCCGTCAAAGTGACCAGCCCCGACCGGCTCGGGTGGGTTCGGATCACGCAGGGGAATGACGAGATATGTCTTGTGAGCAATCAGGGGGCTGCGATCATCTTCAGTGAAGATGATGTTCGGCATATGGGGCTGGCGGCAGCGGGAGTGTTGGGGATCCGCCTCGAGGACCCGGCCTCGCGTGTGGTCATGATGGAAGTTGCCAAAGACGAGGGGGAACTGCTGCTCGTGGCCCGGGGCGGGCTGGCCAAGAGAACACCCCTGAGTGAGTTCCCGCGTCAGCGACGGCACGGCAGGGGTGTCTTGGCCTGGAAGTCCGGCGAGGGCGTCGAGATTGCCGGCGGGGCCGTGGGGACGCCGGAAGATCGTTTCATCGCCCACATGGCCAAGTCGCCCGATCGCTCGATGCGCTATGCAGATGTCAAACGCAGATCGCGCACCGGCGCAGGGCCGGCGGTATTTGGCCTGAAGGATGACGACGCCGTCAGCAGCATCACGCCGGTCCTCGCCCGCCCTGTTCTGAAGCCGGGAGAGGCCCCCTCTCCTCCTGAACCGGAACCCGAGACATCGGCAAAGTCGCCGAGGCAGGCCAAGTCCTCGAAGTCGTCAGCGGCGGGGCGGGCCTCCCGGAGCGGTCGCGGCAAAGGAGCCAAAGCGGCCAAGCATGCACCCAAGGCAAGACCAGGCCAGAAAAGCTCGGCTGGGAGGACAAGAGCTCGCCCATCGTCGAAGCACTCCAAGAAAGCTGCCCGCAAACGCAAGCAGTAGTCTCGCAGGTATCCTGGACAGGCGAGTTACTTCAATTCGTAGATGATGCGATTGGCCTGCCTCGAACAGGTGCAGGCCTCAACCACTTTCGACCCGCGGCGCAAAGTCCCTTCGTAGGGTTTCTCCCCGTAATAGGCCACCCACCCGTCCAATTCGATGGGCAGGCTCCCCGCGGCTGCAGTCCATTCGCCGTTGTACCGCCTTGCGAAGTGGAAGTGAGTCCCCGTCGCCCGCCCGCCTTCGCACGAAGGGTGCCCTAGCGGGTCGCCTTGCCTTACGACTGTCCCGGCCGGCACCCGATCCTGCTCGGCAACATGAAAGAAGAGCACCACCCACCCTGTTCGATCATCTCCGTCGCCGTCGAGATCGAGCATGACCAGTGCGTCACCGCTCCGGGTCACAACCCCGGCCGCCGGTGCGGCGATCCACTCTCCCGAAGGAGCACATCCCCCCTCAACCGCCGGTGGGGCGAAGTCGAGCGCTCCCATCGGGAGGCTCTCACCCCAGGTGGCGTGCGGGCCTCCCGTGAAATCCCAAATCCGGTTAGGTAGGAACGGCAGGCGCAATTCCGGCTGGCGTAGGTTCCCCGGGACGAGCACGATCTCATACCCCGAAGGATCACCCCATAGGGACAGGTAGGCCAGATAGAAACCCTCTGGACCGACGACTTGATCGAATTCAGCTTCGCCATGGAGGGCTGCGAAGAACATTTGAATGCCCACCGTCCCGGCGTTCTGCCACTCGTCCGGCCTGGTCATCCGACCATCGGCGAGGTCCATCGAGTCGAGCGCGCCCGTGCGCCAGCCATAGTAGCCTTCGTTAATCCGCTCTGCGGCCCAAATCAATTGCCGGTAGAGACCGCGATGGAGCGGGTGCCTGATCCCAAGAGGATAGATGGCATCATCACCTTGTGCGAACGGTCGTGTGAGGGCGTGCGTCTGGTACTCGAGCAAGGCAAGCAGCAAGCGCGGGTGGATTGAGTAGTTGCTGGAGGCTACCTCGACGACTTCCCAAGCGGTGTGCTGTCTTCCGAAGGCATAGTCCGTCAGTCCCGCAAGGAATCCCGGGTGACTCAGTATCTCCTGACGAATATCGAAGCCCGATGCCGACGGGCTGTTGACGACCTCGCTGTCTGGCAGGATGTGAAAGGGCGACCCGGTCAGGGGCGCGTAGTATGCCGGGACTCTCAAAGGATACCCCGGCGGGAGTGTCGTAAGATCGCCCGGCAAATCCGGATTAGCGGCCAGGATCTCATCCACGCTTGTATGGAAATGGGCCGCCACGGCCGGAAGCGTGTCCCCGCTCTGGGCCGGGTAGTCGAATATTTGCCCAGGTAAGAACGCCGTGCGCGTCGGAAGCGGGGTTGGACCTGGCTCAGCGATTTCGGTCGTCGCAGAGGCTACGGGCTCGACCCCCCCCGTCTCGGGAGAAGGCAGGCAGGCGCCGAGCAACATGCTCACCGCCAGAATAGTCACGACCCGCCTTGCTCGATCCGGCTTCATCGAGATAGGTACGTTTCTCGTGAGGCACACGGACAAGCCACCACGGTTTCGCCATCTTTGACAAGCAATCCCTGATACGGCCGTGTCCCGCCGCGGGCTGTCCAACCGCTCAACTCGAAAGGCAGAGATCCATCCGCCAGGATCCACTCTCCGTTGTACTTTCGGGCAAGATGCACGTGAGTGCCGGTGGCGATCCCGCCCTCGCACGACGGGTGACCGATTAGGTCGCCAGCTTCCACTAGGGTGCCCGGTTCGACCCGATGATCGGCGGCAATGTGCAGATAGAGCAGGACCCAGCCCGATTGCTCGTTGCCGTCCCCATCCAGATCGAGAATGACAACACCATTGGCACTCCGGACGATCAACCCTGGAGCAGCGGCGACGGCCCAGTCCTCGGATGTGTTGCACCCGGTCACCGTCGTCGAGGGGGCGAAGTCGAGCGCGGCCCAGGCCGCCTCCCTTTCCCAGGCGCCGTGCGGACCCCCCGTGAATGCCCAAATGTGCCCCGGCAAGAACGGCAGGATCATCTCGGGCTGCTGGAGGCCGGGTTCGAAGAGCGGGTGTTGATAGTTCATCGGATCGCCGAAGAGACTCTGATAAGTGGCCAGGAATCCTTGTGGACTCAAAGCTTGCTCCCAGGCGTCGCCGGTGAGCCGCTGGGCGAAATACCATTGCAGGGCGACCGTGCCTGCATTCAGCCCCGGAGCAATCCGTCGCGAAGTGCCGTCCTTGAACTTGAGTTCGGTCAGAGTCCCGGACCGCCAGCCGTAGTAACCGTTACCGAGTTCGTTGGCCAGCCAGGCCAGCTGTCGGTAAAGGCCGGGAATTTGAGAGTCGATCTTGCCCATCGGATAGCGGAACGCATCGCCATCCGGCCTCTCGGGGTTGGTCACCCACCCGGCCTGATATTCGAGCAGGGCCATCAGCAAGCGCGGGTTTACCGAGTTGTCAAGAGCGGCCAGCGACAATACCTCGGGCCCCGGCCGCCAGCGCTGACCGACGATCTCTGTGTACCGGTTGAGGAATCCGGGGTAGCCCGCTGCAAAGGCCATCGAATCGAATTCTGAGGCCGGTGGAGAGAAGACGACCTCACTATCTGGGACCAATATCTCGGAAGGGCTCGTCTCGGTGAGTCGGCGTGGGACCACCAAGATCTGGCCCGGAACGAGCATCTCGGTTTCGGCCGGCAGGGGGGATCCCGCAGACGAAATGTCGGAAGGGACAACGGCAAAGTGGACCGCGACCACGCGCAAGGTGTCTCCGGACTGGGCCTTGTAGACGATGCTGTCCCCGGGCGAGGATTCTGCCAGGGTCGGGGTCGGGGGGACCGTCGGGGATGTGACGGGTTCAGGAGCGCCAGGGGTAGGCGTCGTCGTGGGAGTAATCACGTCCGCCACCGTGGACGTAGGCAATGGAGCGCTCGTGGAGGAGGGAAGGACAGGGGGATTCAACGAACCGGAGGCGATCTCCGTAGGCGCCGGCACATCAGATCGTGAGCAGGCGAGGAGTGCGAGGAAGAGGCTTCCTACAGAAAGCAGAACGAAACGGAGACGCATGCAGGATCACGTCCTCTTACCCGGATCAGCGCCCAATCTGGTTGTCATCTGAGCGACAGGAGCAAGCCTCAAGTACAACTCCGTTCCGACTCAGTGTGCCATCGTATTCGTATTCAAGCCCGGCAGAAGTCCAGCCATCCAACACGAAAGGCAGATCACTGTCTGCAGGTATCCACTCGCCATTATACTTTCGGGCCAGGTGGAGATGCGTCCCGTTTGAGATGCCGCCTTCACAGGAGGCGTGTCCGATGGGGTCACCGGCGTTGACCTTGTCACCGACCTCCACTCTGCCTCGATCCTCGACGTGCATGTAAAGGATCGCCCAGCCTGTCTGTTCGAACCCATCGCCGTCAAGGTCCTGGATGACCTCCCCGTTGTCGGAGCGCAAGATCAGACCGTCCGACGCAGCCACGATCCATTCATCCGAGTACACGCAACCGAGGGCGTAGCCTGGGGGAGCGAAATCGAGAGCGGCCCATGCCGATCCCTCTCCCCAAGCCGCATGCGGGCCACCGGTGAAGGACCACTCTCGGTCAGGCTCGAACGGAAGCTGCATCGCCGGCTGTTCGAGATCCTCCGTCACCAGCGGCTCGACCGCCCGATCGAAGGGGTTGCCGAACAGACGGGTGTACGTTTGGAAGTAACCGTCTTCGGCGACGACCGCGGTCCAGTCGTCGACTGTGTCCAAACCGGCGAACAGATTCTGGATTGCGGCTGTCCCCGCATTGATCCCCGTCCCCGGAATGATCGTAGTCCCGTCGGCCAGGATATAGGGCCCTGCCCAGCCGGCCCGCCAGCGGTAGAAGCCGCCATTCAGCTGATCGGCTGCCCACGACAATTGACTGAACAGGCCCTCATACCCGGGGCTGTAGTAGCGCATCGTATAAGGCCGTGTGCTCGGAGACGGGTCGGCCTGCGTCACCCAGCCGCTCTGCACTTCGAGGGCAGCCAGCAACACCCGCGGGTCGACCGAGTAGCGCTGGGCGACAAGTTGAACTAGTTCCGCCCCATCTCGGTCTCGCCCTTCGACCTCTTCCACATACTGGTCAAGCGCTCCACCCCAGTCCGCTACGAACTGCCGGAGGTCGAACAAGACACTCGAAGGGCCATAGACGAGCTCGCTGTCCGGAAGGATTTTGAAACTGGGGCCGGGCGGGCGGGAAATAGGGGCAGGGATCGTCAAGATCTGGCCGACGGACAGAAGATTGGGGTTCATCAGGCTGTTGGCCGCAATGATCTGTGCGGCACCGATGCCGTAAAGGTAGGCGATCCCGCCGAGCGAATCACCGTAGCGGACGACATAGGTTTCTGAAGCTTCACGCGTCGCCGGCGGCTCTCGGGCCGGATCGGGGGTCGGAGTGGCGTAAGGTACTCCCGGACCGCGAGTGGGTGGCAGAAGATCCAAGATCGGCTGAGGCGTTGGGGCTGAGGGTCCGATCACCCCCACAGCCGAGTCGAGCGGGGCCTCGCCTACCCATGGTTCAGTCAATTGACGCAGGGGCTCCGGAGAGCTCTGCGGTCCACATGCCTCGACGGCCAGGACCAGCACAGCGAAGGTCATCAGGATCGCCCGGCAGGCCCGATAGGCTGAGCCGGTTGTTCTCCTCGGACACGATCTCCGACGGGCAGGGGGCATCCGGTTTCGATCCGGCCTCGAAGCCTGCGGAGACAGCACTACTCTCGACATAGGATCATCAGGCGTTACCGCCGATCGCCCCATCTGTATGGCTGGGTCGGTCTGTGCCGAGAGCCCTGGTGGGCGCAACCTGCCAACTTGGCCTAGATCGGTTCCCCCGGCTCGCGGCCGTGAATGATACACCCCCCTCGAGGGTCGTGATTGTGTAGGAGTGCAAATTGGCCGCCGCACAGGTTTCCTCGATGTCCGGCGAGACGCCGGGCCTGAAAGCCCAGAGCCTCCAGATCGTGATGATGGTTCAAGAATCGTGCCAGCCCGGCAAACCCGACGAAGTCTCCGCCCTCCTTTCCCGGCAGAGAGGCGGACCTCCCTGGCGCCCTCCCGTGGGGATCCCGCCCGGGGAGTTGAACCCATCACGGGCATTCCTGGAATCGTCGAGGAACTCGAAGGTGAGAGCAACGGAGAGGGAGACGCTCTTACGGGGAGAGGATCCGTTCCATGAGCCAGGACGGCTCAAAGATGTGCTGCAAATGACCGATATCGTCGGTGAACGACCATTCACCAGGGTCGTCCGCGTAGTGACCGTAGCCCATACGCTCGTACAGACGGCGAGCCGAGGGGTTGTCCTTAGCCACGGCGATCAGAGCCCTGCGACACCCTAGCCGGACCAGGCATGCCTCGGCTTCCTGAATTAGGCGAGTGCCGATGCCCTGGTTACGCCAGGCTGGTCGGACCCGGAAGGCGTAGAGATAGCCGGTCCCATCTGAGTCGGCCCGTCCCAGCTGCACAAGGATCTGGCCGATGAGCCTGCCGCCGGTCTCTGCCACGAGGACGATCCTTCGTCCGAGCCTGGCCTCGTCCAGTGCCATCTTGTAGAGCCGCCGATAGCGACGGTACTCCCCCTCCCATTCCATCGCCTCGAGATCCTGATCGTTGGCGTTCCGGATGACGACGTCGACGATCTCAACCACCGGACTTGGCCTCCTCAACCAGACGGAGGAGCAGTTGGTTCTCTTCCTTCGCACTCCGAACGCTGCCGTCCAGCCAGGCTGCGCGCAGGCTATCCAGGATGCGTCCGTATGCCGAACCGGGGGGCAGGCCGAGCTCGCGTAAGCTCTTTCCGTCGACCGTGGGTGTGACCCAGCGCCAGTCGGCAAGATAACCGGCCAGATAGTCCTGGATGATCGGCTGCCCCTGCACGCCGATCCAGGCGGCGACGAGAGCAGTTTCGCGGCGCCCGTCCAGCGCAGCCACGATCCTGCTCGGCGGCTCGGTGTTTGTCCACCCCGATGAGAGGCTGGCGATCTCGTTCGCCTCGACGACAACTTCACCTCGGCTCGACGGAAAATGCAGCCTTCCTAGCGCGGCGCGGGCGGCCTCCCGGCCGAGGCGAAAGAAGAGAAGCGCATAGTACAACACGTTCACATCCTTGTCGGACTTTAGCCGCCACTCGACCGGCGGTGCAAACGTCCGTACCGCCGCGAAACGTTCCGCCAGCCAGGCGTCCCAGACAAGCTCTGGATGGATGGCCTCGAGTAGGCCGAGGGATTGCAGGCGAGCCATGATCTTAACGTTGCGCTCCTCACCGAACGTGAGATCGAGCTCGCTCCGGATCCGCTCTCCGCTCACCCGATCCAAGAGTGGCAGGGCTTGATTGATGAGCTCCAATGTGCGATCTTCAATCTTGAAACCCAGCCTCTGCTCGAGGCGGGCTGCACGCAGCATTCGCGTCGGATCGTCAACGAAACTGAGAGAATGAAGCACGCGGATTACCCCCTCCTTTAGATCTCGTCCTCCTCCCCAATGATCGATCAGCTGGCCGTAGTAGCGGCCTTCGAGGCGCAATGCCAGGGTGTTGATGGTGAAATCCCGGCGGTGCAGGTCCAGCTTGATGCTCCCGGGCTCGACCGACGGGAGCGCTGTGGGGTGTGCGTAAAACTCGGTCCGAGCCGAGACGAAATCGAGTGTCGCCGGCAGGTCGTTGGGGGAAACCCGGTGCTCCGGCATGGCCTGGATCAGGCGTGGGTCATCCAGATCCAGATGCCACTTGGCCGTCCCGAATCGACTGTGGCTGCTCACCCGGCCTCCGTAGCTCTCGGCGAGCAAGCGCGCCAGGCCGATGGCATTCCCCTCCACCACCAGGTCGAAATCTGTGCTGGCCGCGCCCAGGAGCAAGTCGCGCACAAAGCCTCCCACGACATACAGCGCGTCATCATGCTCATCGGCAAGTCTGGCGACTAAACGCAGCAGACTCAAGCGGGGTGGAGAAAGAGCCTGCTCCAGTCTATCCGTCAATCGGCCGGACGTCTCACTGGCCTCGGGGGCGCCGAGCGTCTTGAGCAGGTCTGTTCGGGTGACGATCCCGATCACGGCGCTCGTGCCAGGATCGACGACTGGGACCTGACCCCAGTCATGTTGGATCATCACCCTTTGCAGGTGCTGAACCGAGTCGTTCGTCTGCACGACGAAATCCCCAGCATCCATGACCGTGGAGACCGGCCTGTCACCCATGCCATGGGCAACGGCCCGATCGACCGCCCTGCGCGTCAGCAGCCCGACGACTTGAATACCATCAACCACCGGATAGCCTTCGTGGCCGAAGCGTTGCATGCGTTGAAACGCGTCGGCGATGGTGGCCTCGCGCGTGAGCAGCTGCGGGTCGCGCGACATGATCTCCCCGACAGTCAAGGCGGGCTGGACAAGGGTCGGAAGTAGAGCCACCAATTCCTGGCGCACGGCGTCCATCGATTGCCCTCGGATCAGCGCCGCGGCGGCCCGGCCATGTCCCCCGCCACCGAAGTGCTCTGCTACCCGGGCGACGTCCAGCGAGTCGGTCGTCGATCTCCCGACCATCTGAACGTTGCTGTCCAGGGCAACGAGGACGAACAGGCCCTCTGGATCGAACAGATCGCGCAACTTGTGAGCCAGGGTCGAAATCTCATCCGTCATTCCCTCGGCCCGGGCACAAGCGATCACGATCGAGACTCCGTGAAGCACAAGCGTCTCAGCCCCTTCCAGCAAGCGGTCGTAGAGGCGGCGTTGCTCGGAGGAGATTGGATGGTTGAGGAAGTCCGTGGCGATGGCGAGATTCGCCCCATTCTCCAGGAGCCAGGCGCAGCCTCGAACGTCGCGTGGGCCGGTGCCGATATAGGAAAGGGAGCCGGTGTCCTCGTAGATCCCGAGAAGAAGCAGTGTGGCGCCGACGACATTCGGAGTCAGGCCTGCCTCCTGCAGGCTTTCCACCAGGAGCGTCGTCGTCGCCCCCACGGTTTCGATGGTCAAAGTCCACGAAGGGTCGAGATTGGGCGAGCATGGATGATGATCGATGACGTGCACTCTGAGTCTGGCGGCGGTCCGCTTTAGGGAGGCGAGGGATTGTGTGTCGACCAGGGTGACCCGATCTACTTCCTGCTGGGGTAGATCGTCGAACGCCACAAAAGGCAATCCGTCGCCGTATAAGGTCAAGAAGGCGCGTGCATTCCGATTCACCCGGCGGGGCAATACCATGACTGCCGACGGGTCGAGCAAGAAAGCCCCATAAGCTGAGCCGAGTGCGTCGAAATCGGCTTGTTCGTGAGTGAGGATGAGGTGCATTCTGCCCCGCTCGGACGCGCGCGTCCACGCCGGTTTCCACCTCGTGGATGCATATAGGCGCGGACAGGGCGGATTATACAACGCAGGCGAAAGCGACTGCGCTGAGGTTGAGTGGACCCGATGCTGGCCCGGAGGCCTGGGAGACTAGTCGGTCAAACCGGGGAATGAAGCAGTACGCCCGCGTACGGAGCGAGCTTGAGCTCGAGAACTCCGTCTCTCAACCCGATTTCCCCACCTCGCAGGCCATCGATGAGAACGGGTCCCAGGTCTAGGTCGTGTTCCGCGGTGCGGAGCCGGACGTTGCGGGTCGCCCTCGACGTGTTGGCGACGATAATCGCCGTCTGGCCGCCCAAGACTCGGGCGAAAGCGCAAGTCCCTGTCTGATCATCCTCAAACAGACGTTTGTACTCCCCACGACGAAGCTGCGGGAGATCCCGGCGCAAGGAGGCCAGTTTCTGGACCAACCTGCGGGTCTCTCGATCCCACTTCGCCTCTTCCCAGGGAAACGCCGCCCTGGAGGCAGGGTCCTTGCCTCCCTCCAGCCCGATCTCGTCTCCATAGTAGACGCACGGCACCCCCGGATAACAGAACTGGAGCAAGAAAGCCAGCCGGACTTTGGAAGTAGCCCGACCCAAAACCGTTCGGATGCGTTCGGTGTCGTGCGTCCCGATCGGCACGAGGTGCGACAGGGCGTTCTCCCACGGGTACGCCTGCACGATCGACTCAAGGCGCGCCCCGAACCCCGACACGGCCGATGGGCTTCCATTCATCAGGTCCAGCACGGCTACCCGGAAGGGATAGTTCATCAACCCGTCGAAATGACCAGAGCTCACCCAGCGTGGATCCACATCCCAGATTTCGCCAACCAGGTAGGCTTCGGAGTTGGCACGCTTCACAACCGACTCGAACTCCGCCCAGAATGAGTCGTCGTCGATTTCGTTCGGCACATCCAGCCGCCAACCGTCGGCTCCTTGTTCGATCCAGTACTCGGCCACACCCAGGAGATACCGGCGAACCAGGGGATTGTTCGTATTGAACTTAGGCAGGCTCTTCAGGTTCCACCACCCAACATAGTTCTGGGCATTCCCTGGGCCGTAGGCATCGAGCGGGAAGCGCCGGACGTGGAACCAATCGAGATAGGGTGAGTGCTCCTCGTTTTCCATCAGGTCATCGAACGCGAAGAACCCTCGCCCGCAGTGATTGAAAACCCCGTCCAGAATGATGCGCATTCCTTTGTTGTGAATTAGATCGATCAGCTCTTTGAAATCGGAGAACTCACCAAGCTTGGGGTCGATCCGGAAGTAGTCGGTCGTGTTGTAGCGGTGGTTCGAGGTTGCCTGAAAGATCGGATTGAGATACAGGGCATCGACCCCGAGATCCTGGAGGTAGTCCAGATGTTGAATGATCCCCCGAAGGTCTCCTCCCTGGAAACCCCACCCCGTTGGGGGAGCGCCCCATGATTGGACATTGGGCGGGTCGTTGCCGGGATCCCCGTTGGCGAAACGGTCCGGAAAGATCTGGTAGAAGATCGCATCTTGAACCCAGCTGGGTGTCCCCATACTCGGACCTTCCAGAAGAGAATGAGTTCCCCGCGATTTAGCTGCACGGACCGGCGTCCCAGTTTGTCTCGGGAGACCGCGAGGAGGACGCCATCCTGCACCGGCGCGAGACCCCCCGGGAAGCCAGAGAGGCAACCGGCCGAGTCTACCACGCCAGATTCGTTTGCTTTGTAGCTGAGAGCGTTCCTGGGGTTTCACCCGGGGATGAGGGCGCTCGGGATCTAGCCGGCCGGGGCTGTGCGTGGCTGGACCCGCAACCATCTGGAGGCGGCCAGCAAGAGCGCCAACGAGGCGACGGCTCCGACAAGCCCCATCGTCGGGTAGCCCACAGATGCGAAAACTAGACCACTGCCAAGGCTTCCCAGAGCAGAGACAAGACCAATCAGAAGATCATTGACCCCCTGGATCCTGGCCCGTTCGGCGGGCGCCAGTTGATCGGCCAGCAAGGATGATCCCCCGACGTAGCAGAAGTTCCACCCCAGGCCGAGCAGAAAGAGCGCAATGGCCAGCGGGGCGACTTCCGGTGAGACTCGGGCCAGCATGGAGGCGATCACCAGGGTACCGGCGCCAATGGCGATGACGGGACCTCGGCCGAGCCGATCGGTCAGCCGGCCGGACAAGATCGAGAACGCGTACATGCCGACAGTGTGGGAGGAAATCACGAAGGAGATGGCTGTGAGCGGATGGTCGTGATCGTGCATGAACAGGGACGTAATGACCATCAACATCACCATGACCAATTGGCCGAGGATCATGGACAGCACGGCGAGAGCGGCGGCCGGCTGGCGAAGGACGCTGGCAATCGGGCGAGGCAGGACCGGGGATGCGGCTTCCCCTTCTGCGTTTTCGACCAGGCTCCGCCCCAGTTCCTTCGGGTCCGGTCGCAGCCCCGCCAGCACGAGAAGCGAGGCGCCGAGAACCAGGAAAGCCGACAAGGCAAACGGACCGGCGAGCTCGTCTACGCCGACGCTCACAGCCAGTCGACCGGTCGGCCCGACCAGCAGCGGTCCAAGGACGGCCCCGATGGTTCCGCCAACCACGACGTTTGAGATCGCTCGGCCTCGCTCCGCGGGAGAGTGCACCTCTGCAGCGGCGAAGCGCGCCAGTTGCATGGCGGCGTTGGCCACGCCCATCAGGGTCATCCCGAGCAAGAAGATCGAGAGGGAACCTCTGCCGATCGCGGCGACGGCAATGGCCGAGCCGACCACCCCGATCGCCAGACCCAGGGAAATCCCGCCTCGCCGACCGAGCAAATCCATGCCGTAGCCCCAGCCCAAGGATGAGAGCGCGGTCCCGAGCAGATACATCGTCGCCGGGAGTCCTGCCAGGGCTACGTTTCCGCTCAAGCTGGCGCCGACGATCGAACTCACCGTGGCCGTCGCGATGAAACCGGCCGAGCACAGGCTTTGGGCGATGAACAAAGTCCGGGTGATCTTTCGCGCCAGCCGCGGCAGGTCATGCATCGATCCAGCCCTCTATCTTCATGGCCTTGGTGTCCGCAGCCAAGCCAAGGCAGATTGGTTTCCTCGAAACGCGCTGTGGCCGCAACTCAGACATCGATATTCCACACGACCGAGGCCCTACACAACAAGATGGACAAGAATAATCGCATACACCGAGCACGGCAAGGCTCGCCGCTGAATCTCCCCCACCGCAACGTGGGAACACCCTGGGGATGGTCGGGATGGCCCCGATCGGGTCCATCTTGCACGCGCTGATGTTGACGGGCTCTCAAGACGGATATAATGCCGGGCATGTCCAGCTTCGATCAGAGCACCTGGCGGTTGATTCTGTCGCCGCCCGCGGACGGCGCGACCAACATGGCGATTGACGAGGCGATGCTTGAGGCTGTGAGCGAAGGCAGCATGCCTTCCACTCTCCGCCTCTATGCCTGGGAGCCGGCCTGTCTTTCACTGGGTTACGCGCAGGCGTCCAGTGAAGTGGATGCTGAGCGCCTGACCGGGCATGGATGGTCTATCGTCCGGCGACCGACGGGCGGGCGGGCCATCTTGCACATCGATGAACTCACTTACGCCATTGCCGCTCCGACTTCCGACCCCCGAGTCGAGGGCGGCGTCTTGGCCAGCTACCGGCGTTTGAGCGCCGGCCTCCTGGCCGGGCTGCGCCAGCTTGGCCTCGCACCGGAAGTTCGGGACGCCGAGCCGGTCGGCGACGACGAGCGAGCCGACCCGGTTTGCTTTGAAGTCCCGAGCGCGTATGAGATCACCGTAGATGGCCTGAAGCTCGTCGGGAGCGCTCAACTGCGGCGCCAGGGGGGAGTCCTCCAACACGGATCACTTCCCCTCATCGGGGATATAGGACGGATCTGCACGGTTCTTGACTTCCCAGACGAAGCGACACGCCGTCTGCGGATCGAACGGCTCCGAAGTCGGGCGGCCACGGCCGAGGGGCTGCTCGGCCGCCCGGTCGCTTGGGCAGAGGCGGCGCAGGCGATACAAGCGGGTTTCAGCGAGGCACTTGGATTGAGGTTCGATCAGCGCGATCTCAGCCGAGACGAAGCCCGGCGAGCGGATCAGCTAAGACAGGATCGCTACGCACATCCTGACTGGACACGGCGCTCTTGAGGCGCGACCCGACGAGGGACTGACGGAGATTCGCGGGCTGTCCGTCGGCTAGCCGGCAGCTGTCGGTTGCACGGTCGGTGTGAGGGCCGGGACCGGGGTGGCATCGGGTGGGACGAAGATCACATCAATGAAATCGAGAGAACGAAGCAGGCGAAAGAGGTAGTTCTCCGCGTTCAACCTGGCCTGGTCGAGGATCCCATCTTCGAGTGCGGCCTGCTCGATCTCGGCCTCAGCTGCCCTGCGAACGGCGGCTTCGAGATCGAGGTCTCCATGGGTCAGCAGACCCGTCTCACGATCGTACACGTACGACTTCTCGTTATCCAACGTGGCGACGAAGATCTCAGGCTCCGGCAAGCGCATGTACACGCGCCCCTGGTCATCAAGCCAAACATCATCCGGTTCGATCTTCCCCAGGTCGACTCCGGCAATGACCACACCGTGGGCGACGAAGAGCAGTCGATCTCCAAAGAGGAACTCCAACGCTCCCTGATTGACCTCGCCCGTCAAGATCTTCTCGACGCTGTACTGGATGGTCTCGAGACGGGCTAGGGCGCGCACTTCACGCACGATCGTAACCGGGTCGGGGAGTATGGTCGGCGTCGGATGCAACATCTGGGAGACTTGAGTGCCAACCGCCGCAGACATGTCGGCGATCGGTTCGGTGGATTGGCGGACGGATTGGGTCAAAGCATAGGCCGTCAGCCCGAAGACGGCCAGCAATCCGATCACCAGGACCCAACCCATGCGTTGTGACATGGCCTGATTATAGCAGGTCAGGTTCCAACGCGGCGCGAACTCCGCCGCCCCGCCCGGGATCCGTCGCCTTGCCTGCGACCCCCGGAGTGACTAGACTTGAGCCATGCATGTCGCCACGCTGATCGTGGAGCTCCACCTTCCGGATTGCTCATCCCTCAAGCAGAAACGCAGTCGATTGAAGCCCCTTCTGGCCCAGCTTCATCGCGAATTCAACGTCTCGGCCGCCGAGGTTGGTGACAATGACCTTCATCGCTCGGCGATCGTGGCGCTCGCCGTGGTGAGCAACGACGCGCGTCATGCTCAACGTGTCCTGGATGGCATCCCGGAGTGGATCGAACGCAAACGACCCGACCTACAGGTCGTAGATCACCAGATTTCCTTGCGTTGATCTCGCCTCTTCCGGCATGCCTGCAGCCCAGGCTGTTGCCCGGCGGCAAATCCAGCAATTCTCCGACCGCCTGCCTCGCCTCCGTATCTCACCCGGTCAACCTCGCCCGCGTCGATTGACGGCAACCCGTGGATCTTGTTCGGCGGAGGTGGACATCGGGGTAATACCTCCCAAGGCAAGGGGCAAGAGGGCCGGCCCGCCGGGAGGCCGAGACTGTCTCCATTCTCAGGCTGATCTTCGCACCGGATCAGATCCGCAGTCTTGCCCTCAGAGGTGTAGCGGGGTGAACCTCGGCCGTGTGTTCTGACTCTAAATCCAAACCACGCAGCCTAAGCTGCGTGGATTGGAGAGTGGAAAACGCGGTTGCCAGCCAGCGTTCTCAACAAGGTTGGAGGGTTACGCGACTTGCTCCGCTGGTTTGAGAGCCCGGCGCCTGACAAGCGTCCGCAGCCGGGAGGAGAGCAAGCTGGCGTGAACCGGTTTGATCAGGTAGTCATCTGCACCGGCGTCCAAAGCGCGGGCTACGCTTCCTGGAGAGCCGAGGGCCGAGAGGATCAGGATCGGAACGTCAGAGAAATCGCGGATCCGCTTGCAGACTTCCCATCCATCCATTCCCGGCATCAGAAGATCCAGCATGACTACATCGGGAGGAGAAGATTGACAGGCCCGGATGCCTTCTTCGCCGGTCAGGAATGCCTGGATCTGGAAGTCCTGGCCTCGGAGGAGCATGCGCAGCATCACCGAGAGAACCGGGTCGTCGTCGATCAGCAGAACCTCAATGGCCATTTCCTTCTCCCGTCATCAGCCAACATTATGAGACAGAACCCCTCGAAATCACCTTACAGGGTCCTTGCAGTCGATGACCGGCAAGATGGGGTACTCCGCCAGTCCTGCGAGACCTCCCTCCGTATCCCTGAGCCCAGCCCCCGCAGGATGTCATTTCCCTGGGAAGACCCACCCGCGCCGGTGGCGGGTCTCCGACGGGCGCCGGATGTATATAGGAATAGCCGCCCGCTTGCCCCTGTGAACCAGAAGGGCTATCATACCTTCGCTCTGTGATTGCTCCCTAGGAAGGACGACCATTATGTTGGGTCCGCGAGGTGATCCGGGACCGCTCGGATGTCCTCAGTGCGGCCACACACTCCCCCCTGACGCCAGATCTTGCCCCAGCTGCGGGGTAGATCTGGCGCTTCTGGCGCTACTGGCCGAGCGGGCCTACATCGAGGGGATACCCGAGACCTCACCGATCGGGGCGACCCCGGAAGCGCTCGTCCCACGCATCGGCGATTACCTCCTCGAACAAGGTCTGCTCACCCCCGACCAATTGCAGACAGCCCTCGAGCGCCAGAAGGCCCAGACCGCACAAGGTCAGCACCGGCTGCTCGGACAGACGCTGATCGAGATGGCCTTCCTCGACCGGGAAACCCTCGACCGGGCCATCACTCGCCAGATCATCGAACTCCATACGGCCTTGCAGGAGGCCAATCGGACGCTAGAACGGCGGGTTGCGGAGCGGACGGCTGAGCTCCGGCGGGCCCTCGAGCGATTGACGGAAATCAACCAGATTAAGGCCAATTTGATATCCAATGTCTCCCACGAGCTCCGGACACCTCTGGCCCACATCAAAGGCTACGTAGAGCTCATCAATGACGGCGAGCTCGGCCCGATGAGCCCCGAGCAGCAAAAGGCCATGGGGGTCGTCCAGCAAGGTACCAAGCGCCTTGAACGGTTGATCGAGGATCTGATCGAATTCTCCACGGCTTCACGCGAGGGCCTGTCTCTTAAGCTTGAAGCCGTCTCACCCGTTGAATTGGCCAAAGACGTAATCGAACGTTCACGCGAGAAGGCCGACAAGGCGGGGGTTTCTTTAGAGGCGGCAGTCGCCGAGGATCTCCCTCCGGTTCGGGCCGACCCGGAGAAGCTGGGCTGGGTCGTTTTTCAACTCGTGGATAACGGCATCAAATTCACACCTTCCGGCGGCCACGTCCGGGTTGAGGCCGATCAGGAGGACAATCTTGTCCATATCTCGGTGCGCGACACCGGGATCGGCATCCCAAAGGAACGGGTGAGCGAGATCTTTGAGCCCTTCCATCAGTTGGACGGATCGCCGACGCGCCGCTACGGCGGGACCGGCCTTGGACTGGCCCTGGTGAAGTCGATTCTCACCGCCCATGGCGCCGAAATGAAGGTTGAAACCGAAGAGGGCGTGGGGAGCGCATTCAGCTTCCCCTTGCCCATGATCAACGCCACCTCATGACCGGACCTCTGGTTCCACCAGGACCCCTCACTCACGGCACCGAACTCAATGCGGTGTATGCGATCGCCCGCATCGTGGCCGAGACGTTCGACACCGAATCCGGCCTGGATGCTGTATTCCGCCTCGCACACACGATCTTCATTTTCGATGTCGTGGCGCTGTACCTCCAGAGCGAGGAAAGCGGCGGCCTCGAGCCGACGTACGCCCGGGCCCTCGGAAGGGGCAGAGCCCGCGAGGCGGATCTAACCTGGGGGGAGCCTGCCGCAATCGAAGCATTCCGAACCGGCCAGACCATTCTCCGCCAGGAAGATGTTGGTCCGTCCATCGAAGGCCGTGAGCGCAGGCGCGACTATCTCGGTCTGCCTTTGATGGTCGGCGGCCGCTGTGTCGGGGGACTGGTCTTCGGCCGATTCGGCGGACCGGCCTTCCCGGCAGAACACATCCGGCTGGCGGAATTTGTTGCCTGGCACGTCGGCCAACTTCTCGAGAATCGCCGGATGGCGAGCCGGATCGCGACCCTCGAGGCCCAACGCGAGCTGGCGAGAATGCAGGATGAGTTCGTATCGACGATCTCTCACGAGCTGCGCACACCGCTGGGCTTCATCAAAGGCTACGTCACAACCCTCCTGCGTGAGGAAACGAAGTGGGACGCCGAGACCAGGATAGAATTCCTGCGCATCATCGACGACGAAGCCGACCGACTGAGCGAGTTGATCGATAACCTGCTTGACTCGTCGCGCCTCGAGACCGGCCGTCTGAGCATGACCCAGGAGCCCACTCGTATCGCCGCGCTCGTACGCGATGCGGCCTCACGGACGCGGTCGATGTATCCGGATATCCAGTTGACTATCGTCGTTGACGATGATTTGCCGCTCCTCCTCGTCGATTCGACCCGCATCGCTCAGGTCCTCGACAACTTGCTATCCAACGCGCACAAGTACGCCCCCGGCGCGCCGGTCACAGTCAGAGCTACCAAAGAAGACAAGAGGATCTCGATCGAAGTCGCCGATGAGGGCGAGGGGATCCCCAGGGAGCACATCTCGCACCTGTTTGAGCGGTTCTATCGCGTACCCAATAACAACCGCGCCGTCCGCGGTACGGGCCTGGGGCTCTATATTTGCCGGAAGATCGTCGAGGCCCATGGAGGGGAGATTTGGGTCGAGAGCGCCCCGGGCGAAGGGACGACATTCCTGTTCACCCTCCCCATTGCAGCGTCCCTGGATCACCCCGAGCTGGAGGCCAAGCATGACTGAGACGAAAACCATCCTGGTCGTTGATGACGAGCCTCGCTATGTCCGGCTCGTCGAAGTCAACCTGACGACCGAGGGCTACACGGTCGAGACCGCCAGCAATGGGCAGCAGGCGGTCGAATCTGTGGCGGCCAAGCAACCCGATCTCGTCCTGCTGGATGTCATGATGCCCATCATGGATGGCTTCACAGCCTGCGAGCGTATCCGGGAGTTCTCAACCCTGCCGATCATCATCCTGACCGCCAAGGGCGAAGAGAGAGACCGGGTGCGCGGCCTGGACGCCGGCGCCGATGACTACATTGTCAAACCATTCTCTGCGCAGGAATTGCTGGCCCGGGTGCGCGCCGTTCTCCGCCGCGCCGAACGCCAGACCACCGGGGACTTCCACCAGCCTATCTTCAAGCACTATGAACTCGAGATCGATCTGCCCCGGGCGATGGTCAAGACCAGCGGCAACCCGGTCTCGCTGACGGCGACTGAATACCGGCTGCTCCAGACTATGGCGGCCGCCATTGGGAAAGTCCTCACACCAGAAGAGCTGCTCTCAGACGTCTGGGGCCCCGAGTACCGCGACGACAAGGAAATCCTCTGGGTCTGCCTAAGCCGGCTCAGGCAGAAGATCGAGGTCGACCCGAAAAGCCCGGTTCACATTGTCACCCGCCAGGGACTGGGCTACCTCATGCCGCCGGAAGAGGCGAAGCCCTCCTGAGACCCCGTGAAAGGCCCATCTTGCTTGATCACCGAGGCGACACCACGGGCTCTCGTCGTCAATCGACCGAAATGAAGGACCCCCCAAAAATGAAACCGGCATAGGATCCGGAAAGCAGGCGTCGTTCTCCGGGCGCCTGCCCGTGTCCCATCCAGTGGATGTGCCGCTCGAGAGATAGGACACGCGGTTAGAAAAACGGACAATCAACAGGGAAAGGTCGGGCCTCGCCTCGCTGCCGCGAAATTCAGTTCTGCTATAATGCCCGAGCGTCCATACGGAGACGGTCCATGTCCGATCAACAGATACTCTCTCTGCGTGGCAAGATACTTGGAGCAATGATGAGGAAGGCGCGTCTGGCTTCCGGCAAGAGCCTCTCCGAGATGTCGGAGTTGATCGGAGCAACCGGCGGGAGCTTGTCGTCCATGGAGCGCGGTTCTCGCGCTGCATCTTTGCCGGAACTCGAGCTCTTTGCCTATTATCTTGACCTACCCCTGCGCCAATTCTTGTCCGGCGAGGATTCCTTTGGCCGGTCAAAGGAAGACCTCAACCCGAAGCTGGTCGTCGCTTTGCGACAACGCATGATCGGAGCAATGCTGAGGACACATCGGACGGAGGCAGGACTGTCGATGCGCGAGCTGGCCGAGATGGCCGGTCTTTCGTCGCGAAGGGTATCGACCTACGAGCAAGGCGAGAAGCCCATCCCGCTCCCGGAACTCGAAGTGCTGGCAAACGCTCTGGGACGCCAGGTCGACGACTACCTCGACGCGGAAGGTACCGTCGGCGAATGGGACGCCGCGCAACAGGCCTTTGCGGCCTTCCTTGATCTTCCTGCCGAGCTGCGCCAGTTCCTGAGTGAGCCGATGAATCGGCCCTACCTCGATCTCGCCAGGAACCTGAGCGATGTCTCGGTCGACAAGCTTCGCACCCTCGGCCAGGGGTTGCTCGACATCACGCTGTGACCGGATCCCCCGCGCTTCCGCTGGACGAAGAACATCTGGGCCTATCCCGTTACCGCGCCGGCGATCTCGCCGGCGCGATCCGCCATTTCACCCAGGCGAGGATCGCCTACGAGTCGGCCGGCGACGAACGGAAGTCTTGCGAGGTGTGCAACAGTCTGAGCGTAGCCCTGGTTCAGGCCGGACGACCGGCAGAGGCGCTGGCGGCAGTCGACGGGACGCCCCAGCGATTCGATGAGCTCGGGGATCCATCAAGCGCGGCCAAGGCCTACGGGAATCTCGCCTCGGCGCAGGAGGCCTGCGGCGATCTGGCCGCGGCAGAAGCCAGCTTCCGTCTGGCAGCCGACAAGTTTGCCGAGCTGGAGGATCGCCAGAACCACAACTTCACCATGAAGGCCCTCTCTCAACTTCAACTCCGGCGGGGTCAACCGCTTCAAGCGGCTCTCAGTCTGCAAGCTGCCCTCGAGGACCAGCCGGATCTCGGGCTGCGCGATCGGTGGCTGCTTCGACTGCTGAAGGTCCCATTCCGTTTCCTTCGTGGGTGACGTGCGATTGTCGCTCCTTTCAAGACGTAAACCCGCTCCCCTCGAAATCCGCCTGGCCGGAGAGGCCGATCGCCACTCGATCTCTCATCTTCTATCCGACGCACGCTGGAAACACCAGCACCTCGACTGGATCGATACGCTCGGCCTGCTTGGCCAGCAGCCCTTCCTGACCGCATTCGAACAGGGGCGTATGGTCGGTACCATGGCATTCCCGCCCGATCCTCCGGATGTCGCCTGGTTGCGTGTATTCGCCGTGGCCCGCGGCCACTCACCGGCTACGGTCTGGGAGAGCTTGTGGCCGGAAGCCTTAGTCCGGGTTTCTCAAGCCGGCGTCAAACGGCTGGCTGTCCTCGACGTTGGGGGTTGGCTCCGCCCGATCCTGGAGGGCTCGGGCTTTGCTCCGACGACTGCCGTCACATTCCTGGAATGGAACGACTCGCGTTTGCCGGAGGCCCTGGCTGGGCTTGAGGGTCTCCGAAAGCTGACATTCGACGACCTGCCGGCCCTGGCCGTTCTCGACGGGCGCGCCTTTGGCTCGATCTGGCGGCACTCCCAGGAGGTGCTCGGACTGGCACTCCGCCAGGCCTCGTTGGCCAGCGTCGTCGAACGCGACGGTCAGCCGGTTGCTTATCAACTTTCGACGGCCTCAGCCTACGGCGCGCATCTGGCGCGTCTGGCCGTGGATCCGTCGTGGCAAGACCGAGGCATCGGGACAAACCTGGTTGTGCACGTCCTCGGCCATTTCGCCCGTCAGGGTTTCACGCGCGTGACCCTCAACACCCAGGCGGATAACGAACGAGGCCTGAGTCTGTACAAGCGACTTGGGTTTTCGGAAACCGGTCAGCGTTACCCGGTTTTCGAAGAAGAGGTGCTCTAAGCTCGACCGGCGTGGAAGAAATCGGCCGCGAGGCGGCGTCCTAGTTCGGATGCGTGGCGGCCACACCCTCCGACGACATCGGGCAGCGCATGCTGTCGCCATGTTTGGCGAAGATCGCAGGCACTCTCCAACGCGATAGGAGAATGAAACTGGCAGCCACGGGTCAGGACCTCTCCCGAAGCGCTCGGCGGGTGCAAGAAGCGTTAACGCGGCTCGGGCTCTCGTTGAACGTTGTCGAATTGCCGCAAAGCACTCGCAGCGCCCGAGAGGCTGCATTGGCCGTAGGCTGCGTAGTAGGCCAAATCGCAAAATCGCTCGTCTTCCAAACGGAATTCAGCCGACAGGCGATCCTGGTCATCGCCAGCGGGGCAAACCGCGTCGACGAGCTCAGGCTCTCTGAAGAGGTGGGCGAGCCGGTCCGGATAGCCGACGCTGAGTTTGTCCGCCATGAGACAGGGTTCGCCATCGGCGGTGTTCCTCCTCTCGGACACACAAGACCTCTCCAGACTTTTGTGGACAAGGACTTGCTGGAGTATGACGAAGTGTGGGCGGCGGCCGGGACACCGAATGCCGTCTTCCGCCTCGAGCCAGCCGATCTGCTGAGCATGACGGGAGGACGGATTATCGAGATCCGCTAAACTCATCTCGATCGCCAGGGGAAAAGCAAGGGGACAGGATAGGGCGATGCCCGGTTCTTCAGACCGAGCTCAGGAGCGGGCGAATGGTCTCGCGGAGTTCTCGAGCCGAAAAGGGCTTCGGCAGAAAGGCATTAGCTCCTGCCAACAAAGCGGCAGCCCGGTCTTCTTCGAGCACCCGGGCGCTGACGACGACGGCCGGGATGCGCGACCAGGAAGGCTCGGAACGCAGGCTGCGGATGAGATCCAGGCCATCGATGTCCGGCATCATCACATCCGTCAGGACCAGGTCCGGAGTCTGGTGAGCGAGCGCGGCGAGGGCCTGGGTGACACTGTGGGCCTCTAACACGACAAGACCATCGATCGACAGGATCTCTTTGACGACCTGACAGAAATCGGGTTCATCATCAACGACCAATACCGAGGCTTGATACCTACGCCCACTCGCCGTCCGGCGGGCGGGCTGTCTGCCTTCCTCACGCGTGAGTTCTCGAGAAGCCATACGCACCTCCGAACCCCTCTGCAAATGGCTCAAGAACACTCTCAACCAGCCGGGAAGTGCAACGGTAAGGTCGCTGCGTTCTATCTATCGCTCAGAACCAATTCCTTGCCGAGAGATTCTCGCCAGGTCCCCCAGGCCACACTCCCACCCTGACCTTCTGCGGCCAACCAATCCCTCGGCCCGGCGCAAGGGCCGGGCCTGCGTCGTGATGCATGCCGCGCGCACAGCCTCAATGGCAATTGCAGCTCATCTAGAAAGTAGGAAGGTCACGACGATCAACCCCCCTTGGAAACTCACATCATGGGAGTGAATCGTCCAGCCGCCTCCGTCGAGGCTCTCCAGTGCTGGCCTGATTCTCCCGGCGATCTTGAGCATTGCCGCCTCGACGGCCGGACCCTGATCACTGAGCGTATCAAGCAGACCCGGCACGAGGAAACGTGTCGTCTCCACCAGGAAACGGTACTCCTTTGTCTGCCCGGACATCCTCACCGCTCCTTGGCTTACACATCTCACCGCTTGCTTTTGGCGGCCTGCGAGTATAGCGCAAGTCCGGTGTCGTGCCACCCCCTTTGGGGGTCGGATCGCGCCGATCCGAGGCAACGATCGAGAGGGACACTAGCTGGGTGATCGAGCCTTCTGCCGCTCGTCTACTCGCTTTCCGTCCGCCCCTCCCTTCGGTACAGTGCTTGAAGGATGTCGATCGGGACCGGGAAAATGATCGTGCTGTTCTTCTCGACCGATATCTCGTTCAGGGTCTGGAGATAGCGGAGTTGGACCGAGACCGGATGTTTCGACATCAGGTCGGCCGCCTCCGTCAGCTTCGCCGCCGCGTCCAACTCGCCTTCAGCGTGGACGATCTTGGCGCGCTTCTCGCGCTCGGCCTCGGCCTGCTTGGCCATGGCCCGCTGCATCGTCTGCGGAAGTTCGACATCCTTCACCTCGACGATGCTGACTTTGACGCCCCATGGTTCCGTCGTTTCATCGATGATCTGCTGAAGCCGGGTGTTGATCTTCTCCCGATTCGAAAGCAGCTCGTCAAGAGTCGATTGGCCGAGCACGTTCCTCAGCGTCGTCTGGGCGATGTTCCACGTGGCCCGCCTGTAGTCCTCCACCTGGACCACGGCCGCGCTTGGATCGATCACCCTGAAGAAGAGGACGGCATTGACTTTCACCGTGACATTGTCCTTGGTGATCGCTTCTTGCGACGGGACGTCGAGGGTGATGACCCGCAGGTCGACTTTGACCATCCGGTCGATGAGCGGCACGATGACGAACAACCC
>Ga0209751_10000174_pt1 | contig 67313 bp, 80 predicted proteins | sample RifCSP13_1_FD_184019 | JGI IMG/M metagenome (GOLD analysis project Ga0209751, IMG submission 184019) | Soil microbial communities from Rifle, Colorado - Rifle CSP2_sed 13_1 (SPAdes) (version 2) | ecosystem: Environmental > Terrestrial > Deep subsurface > Rock core/Sediment | place: Rifle...
CGGCCTTCAGTGCATAGCTTATTGCCCTCATCGACTAGCCTACCGCCTTCAGCGAATAGCTTAGCTCTTTTTTTCAGGGCTTGAGTTATGTCCATGACGTCTCCAAACTTAAATTATGAAGGAAGGACGGGGCTTTCGGCCCCCTAGCTGTACCCCATGAGAATGAAGCAGATGAATCTAAAGGCTCTCACTGCGCCTTACTAAGCAGCACTTCTGCTATACGTTCATGTCTTGCGATGGTTGCGCTTGGGCGATTTGCGTCCAGATGCCCCGTTTAACCCGTACGCACGGCTTCGTACTTCGCCTGAGGACTGATTATTACCATCCTTGTGGCAGTATGCAGTTGTCTGGCGCACCCTTGAACATGGGCGCTATGTCTTCGTCCCTGTACCCAGCTAGACCACATCCAATGCGTGTTACAGTGAATTGTATCTCTGGATGCTGAGTGGCGAACACGATGAAATTGTCAACGTACAGGCGAATATTCTAGTGTTAGTACATTCAGATGGCGATCTTTAGTGGGTATCGCATAGCTATTGCCCTGCAAGCCTATACCTTCACCGTAGACAGCACCGTAATGCTTCAGCGCATACAGCGCAGCGCCTCTACCATGGCGTCCAGCGAGGTTAGAACCGAATACAAACACTATCATCGCTTTGCCTCGTATCCATCGACACCGCTCGGGGTGTGTCTCGTCTGGCAGTACCACAGCGTCCTGTACGTCCGCGTCCTGTACATTCCCCGGCAGATGGTTACGTCTGCGGTGATGCACTCGCCGTCGTCCCCTGGGACAGCCGCATGGTGCTTGATCGTGGATCGCACGATCGCGTACGTGTTGTCGTTACTCATGGCAGGACTCCTCATAGATGTTGATCGAGTCTGATAAGCCTGCAAGGCTCGTGCCTTGTAAGCTTAGCGCACTATTCGCCTGCTTCTTGCACAGCGGGCCTAGTGGGCCCGCGCTGGCGCCGCAGTGCGGCTGCGATCCGCCGCGCTTCGCGAAGCGTGTGCGCGGTTTGCCACGCATGCCCCGCGATATGGTGGAGCGAGCGCCTCACATGGTAAACCCCATGCTCCTGAGCGATCGACACTCCGTCTCTTCGCTCGACGTAGCCACACGCGAAACCGTAGCCAGTGAGGCGCCCGCGGCGCGTATGTAGACTGGTCATATCGTTATCCCCATTGCTTCGACGTGAAGCGCCGAAACCGCTTTGGCACCATGAATCCCAGAGCGCCGCAGTACCTCCGCAGCGCTCTACCGCCCGGGAAGATCCGAGCGAACAGTGCGACTTGGGCGGGACTTGCGCCTTACAGTTCTTCGCTTTAGCGCGTAGCTACTGCCTTCAGCATATAGCTTACGGCCTTCAGCGCGCAGCTTATCGCCTTCATCGTGTAGCTTTTCGCCTTCATCGATTAGCTTACGGCCTTCATCATAGCTTTTCGCCTTCATCATAGCTTTCTCCTTCATCATAGTTTATCCTTCATCGCGTAGCTTGGCGCTTTCAGCGAGGAGCTTTTCGCCTTCATCGTAGCTTATCGCCTTAGCGATAAGACTAGCTCGTTTTGGACTATCTGAGTTACATTACTGCTTATGGACGTCCCGTCCGTACTAGGACCTACGTACTAGTAAATGTAGCGAGCCTTTCTTAGGTAGGTAAGGCAGACGCCTGAAACTTACATCGGCGAGCAAGGCTCTAGCCGACGTGAATATCGGCCCTTTGATTACACAGGGGCCAGCTGCGGCGGAGTTTAGGTTATCCGCATACCTTCCGCTTAGGCGGGGATGATGCCGAACTGGCAGCGAGTGACGAGAGTCTCCAGCACGCCCTGGTACTCGGACGGACCCTTCACGCGACCGTGGAAACGGTACGTGCCTCCGACTCGGACACTAGGCATTTTGCTGGCCCACCACGTCAGGATGTTGCCATCGGGAGTGAGAACCTTGACGATGTTGCGGTCGAACCGCCCCAGCGTGATGGTTCGCATCTGCACGACGCGCACCTTAGGCAGAGTAACCTCTTCGCCATTCTTCTTGTCGAGATGGACGCTGTCCGCACCAAGCGCCTGAAAGTTCGCATCCTCGCTGCCACGAATGGCGATGTCGAGAATTGCGGCGATCAGGTTCACTTGCGAGAACGCAACGTCGCCTTCCTTCGCACAGGCAGCACGCACCTTCTGACTGAACTGCGACGCATCCGAAGGGATACGCGTAGCGTAGGCCAGAGCTTCGTCCGCGTCCTGGAAGTCGTCGGCCGAAGGAAGAGAATCCTCTTTCGCCTCCGCAGCCATCCAGTACGCAGCCTCCGCAGTGCCACCGTCGTCGCGATCCTTACGGACGAATCGCCCCTCGATGCGCACCATGCGCGCCACATATGCGAGAAAATCTCGCTTTTGCATTATAGTCTCCTGTATTTTAGTAGCACCTCATTGTCAGCATTCCTAGCATTTGCTAGGCGCACGACTCTGTTACCCGCCCAGGATTCGGCGGAGTGATTATACGAGTTCCCCGTGGAACTCGCAATACGCACGCGCTTATTTCGTCTGCATTATTCAGCGCGAGCCTATCTCATTATTCAGACTGATAGGCTATGGTTGATCGAGTCTGATAAGCCTACAAAGATCGTACCTTGCAGGCTTAGCGCACTAGATCAGCACGCAGTACGCGAGAGCGATCCCAATGAGGACCCAGAATTCAGCCCGTAGTATGTGCATGATTCTCCTATGTATGCGCTCGTGTGAGGTCGCGCAGTGCTTGCGGCATTCGCATCTGTGCCTGCCACAGATTTGGTTTGATGCGCATGTACTTGTAGGTTCGGTTCTCGTACCTTTGGCGAAGGAAGTGAATCGTCTCATTGAGAGTTTTCACTTCGCTCCGAGTGCGCACCGTTCGCTTTGCCGCCGGAGGCAGACCAGCCTTACGGCGGCACACCTCGCATGGTACTACACTCGGAAACTTCGCGCAAAGGCTAAGGCACTTGTCGAGCACTTAAGCCTCCTGATTTCACGCAGGCAAGTGCCTGCGTTTCGCCGCTATGTCGGTCGGTGCGGCATGTGGTGACTCTGCATTGCCCGTGCCAGCTTGTTATCGCTGGCGATGCGAGGGGGGAGCAAACGGCGTGCCAAGTCGAGATTTCGCGGGGTTACGTGCGAAGTTGCGCATATCCATAATACTGAGGCATGGCATGAAACTTGCTGCGAGGGTAGTTAGGGTTACTGCCGAGGGTAAAAAAGGTGTCAAATTGAGCAGCAAATCTTGGCATGAAACTTGCATACCTAATGAAATCAGGGGTTTACGTGAAAAGTTGCGTATATCCCTTGATTAGTAAGAGGGAGAAGAGCAAGTAATGTGCCAAGATGCTGGCATGAAGGATGCAAGCTAGAGTAGTGTGACATTTATATCACACTTTCGTGATCTTTTCGTGATATAAATGTCACACTTTCGTAATATGTTCGTGACGCTTATGTCACACCAAATAGAGGGGATACTTGGACTAATGCCTAATATTTAGGCAGACCGTCAGTATATCCATATGACCAGTATTTCCCCACAAATAGCAACAAGCGCGAGAATGCTGAGGATATACGCACGCTTAGAGGGGAGAGATGCGTGGATATTGCGCGAAATGTTGCATAGGGGGGGTGGGCCTATTGACGTCGGCCTCGCTGTGATTATATCATCACATACACACGGGATGCTAAAAAGTGTGGACCTATGCCAATTCAGATACTTAGCGTGACATTTATGTCACACCACTACCCGTAGTGGGTCCTTTGTAGTTATACACCACCTGTTGTTGTTCAGAGTGGAATCGTGCAAAGGGGGCGAAATCGGGCCGTTCCGGCCCATATCGCGATCAGGTACTTAGCGTGACATTTATGTCACACCATTACCTGTAATGGGTCCATCAGTCGTGCTATTGCCTTACATCAGAGCCGTTTCTCTGTATAGTCGTAAGTCTTTGGATTGAACAGAGGGATGCCTTGTTGCAGCGTATCAAATGATGTCTTCCTCGGTTGTATACTGCGTTGGTCATCTCTGCTGATGGAATTGTCTTTGACTTGTCGGTGAATCAAGTCTCCAGCCCGTCCTTCATGAACGACATAGCGTTCATGAGGTGCTCATATACATCTACAGGCATTGTCTCCTTACAAGAGTTGCAGTACACCTTGCCTACCGTGATCTGAATGAGACCCCGTAGGCCACAAGGTAAGTGTACCCCCCATACGATCGTGGTCTTTACAGGCAAGAGCATCTCGTTCCACTCCCGCTTATCGGGATCGTACACTCTCTCGACGTTATCCACCTGCACTTCTTTCAAGGTCCAGCCTTGGAAAGGATAGATGTCATAATACCTTAAATTGTTCTTTAGCTTACTCATACTATTGCTTTGGATCGGCTAGTCGCCATAACTCGATTGCCTTTGAAAAGTAGTCCTGAACCTCCCACGGCATCTCCTTGCCGCAGGTTTGACACCACCGCTTTAGGAAGCCCTTGTACCAGCCCCAGTTGTTTTTCTTCAAATGGGGAGGGTGGGTTCTTACAGGGCCGCGTTTTTCGTGCTCTTCATAGTGCTGAAAGGCATAGATCTCCGTTTTCTTGTATGGCGTGAAGTTCTGATTGCCCTTAGGTGTGATGATTTTGTCACGCAGTTGTATTCGCCACCCCTGGTAGTCAAAAAACATTAGCGAGCCCACCGCTCTCGGCAATTTGCAAGACTCCAGGAAAAACACGCCCGCGCATTACTTCGACCTTTGCGGGCTTGTCCGCTTGTAAACTTCTTTGCTACCGATTCTTAGGCCCTCGTAGCCGTGGACAGCGACGTTAGCCGCCATCTTACGGTACTCTACTAGAGCACGTTCCAGGAATGGTACAAAGGGATTCTCGTCGGAGAACACAGCGAACGTAGTGTCCTCTGGTATGTCGTCATGCCGGCACGCCGCGCGAAAGGCAGACGATGCCGCGACCAGCATATCCTCCACGGCAGCGATACTTCCGAGGCGCTCTTGTTCTACGAAACCTCGTGAGCGTTTTTTGGCCACTACTTCCTTCCGTTCGGTGCGCTTGGCATAAGGGGAGCTAGAAGAGTATGATACCTTTTACTGAAGGAGTTCACATGAAAAACCGCAACAAATACCTGCACTTCCCCGTGACCATCTGGTCACGGGACTGCGATGTACCCGACCATCGAGTCTTCGACGTTGATTATCAGCTTGTAAAGAATTGCGACTTGTGTTGCGTGTACCCCGAACTATGTCCAGTAGAAGTTGTTCGAGCAGTATTTCATAATATGTGGATGGACCTTCCAGGGGACACGGTAATCGAAGACTTTTAACCGTACTAAATAGGGTAAAATAGGTTATCAGAACGAAAACCGGAGTAACTACTCGGATAAATCGTTAGTGGGATAGTTACCCCCTTTCGGTCCCCCATTAAGAGACTACATGTCGAAGAATCCTTATCCGAATCGTCCATATCCAGTGGGGGTACTATCGTATCCAACCACGAAAGCTACAGCTTCTTTTGTGTCCTCGGTCAAAAAGTACGCGCTGTTAGAGTATGGGGAAGCAGAGCTACTGATTGACATCCCCAATCTATTGAACATGGGTGGGGATTACCTGAATCTTGGCCACGGTGCCGGAGGTTCAGCACTCCTCTTGGCTCAAGGGCTCGTTGAGACTGACCTGCATGGCGTGGTCCATTCAGTAGACACATTCAAGGATCGAACTTGGGGACGGACCGAATCCATGGAAATCGTAGAGTCGTTCCATCTAGGCTCAATCGTCAAACTTTACAAGGCCCGAACGGATCAAACGGTTGACCTGTTCAACGATCTGACGTTCGTCTTCATCGACGCTGACCATAGCTACGAAGGCGTGCTACACGATTTTGTCAACTACGCGCCAAAAGTCATCAAAGGGGGGGCCGTGGCCTTTCACGACACCAACCAGGAACCCTCGAATAGAGTGATTCGCGAGCAGGTATTATCTGATTCATCCTGGCAACTGATGATCCACGTTAATAGAATTCAAGTATTTCAGCGGGTCTGACAAACCCCAAGCTGCACGATCCTAAGTACGATGAGATCGCTGCCAAGGAGTTCTGCGGAAATCGATTCGAAGCCTATAACTGACATTCAGGATGCCGACAATCGAACTGATTCACGAGTTCAAGAAGTACTACATGGTAACGGAGTAATCTGTGAAGTTGAACGTGGGAGATAAGGACTTCTCGGGTATCTATACCGAGGGTGGGTGGCTAACAATTGATGTATCCCCACGAAGTCGAGATAGCCATCGAGACAAGTTTATGGTTATGTCGGTGCTGGAAATGCCGTCTAATTGGACCGATTGCTACGAAGAGATCCACATGATCCACTGTTTGGAGCACATTAATCGCAATTTCAGGCAGCAAGTAGTAAAGGAAATTTACCGGGTGCTCGCACCTGGGGGTATCATTTACATAGAAGTACCTGATTTTGAAAAAACAATTGCTTTTCTCCATGATGCTTTTATTCGTGGAGATGAGAAGGTACAACATAATCTTACAACTTCTATATATGGTAAACAAAGATTTCCAGGTGACCAGCACTGCTGGGGGTATACGCGGCATACGCTAGGGGACCTATTCATCGAAGCGGGGTTCAAGTCTTTCCAGATCGGCCTAGCTGGTCCGGATTATGCAATGGGGGAGGTCAAGATGATCTCCTCGCATTATAAACAAGAGCCAGTGCTATTGGTTAAAGGAGTGAAGTGATGGACGAAGAGAAGACACCAGAGACACTAACGCCCGAGGAAACGCTTGTTCTACGGGAGGCGGAAAACGCCGTAAGCGATGAGCAGGGCTTTAAATCTGACGTAGCGAAGACCCGCCAACTGATCGATGCCGGCGAGGTCATGCTATTAATGGCCGTAGAGGGTAAAGGCGTCACCCCTGTCCCTGTAACTGCCGTTTTTCAGCAGCTTTTTGGCCTTCTAAACCATATAGATCAGCGACTTATTAACCTGGAAGAGAAGCTGAAGGTGAGTCTCGAAGGGGAGTCTCGAATTTTGACTCTCAATTGAGCCGAATAAGGTAAGATAAAGTATGGGAAAAAAGAACCATAGTTTCGATACCTTAGACCAAAGCAACATCAACATCTTGATTGAGTTGATTGTTGATCCCAACACTACGGAAGCTCTGCGCGTACGCATCCTGAACAAGCTCCTAGGTGCCACAGAGGCCGATGACTTCTTCGAGACCATCGCCAAGGAGAAGCTGGACTTTGGTCCATGTCCGTGTTGTGGCCACGAGAACGATTGGTTGATTCCGGAAGAGTCGCTCAATCGTATGGGTATCGTTACACACAAACGAGATGATCGCGTGAAGCGAATGACTACGGAGGCGGATTGCCCTCGTTGGAAGGAAGCTTGCTCAAAGAAGCGTATTAATATATGATTGAAAAGTATTTGAGCAATGCCTGATCCAGACGATTTTAAGAGCACTCTAGATGAGCTAGAGAAGGCTATGCTACAGTCCTTGGGACTAGAGCAACCGGTCAAGCCTCCTATGGTTAGAGCGGGTCCGACCAAGACTCAAGTCAATCTTCCACCAGACAAGACTCCCGAGTACATAAAGCGAGCCGAAGAGGACGTTCCTCGCATCGCAAGTCTTCGCAGCAAGATGGAAGCTGCGGCTAAGAAGCATCGGGTGCCAGTAGAGTATCTAGCGGGTATCGCAAGTCGAGAGTCTCGTGGCGGTAAGGCACTGAACGCCATGGGCTACGATGACGAGAATCAAGACTTCGGCGTCATGCAGGTAAATCAGAACTACCATCAATTGGAGGGTACAGATGCCCCCGACTCTCGGGCACACATCGATCAGGCGGCTGGAATCCTTCGGGATAACAAGCGTCAGATGGACAAGAAGTTTCCAAAGTGGTCGGATGAGGAACGTTGGAGAGCCGCCATTGCGGCTTATAACATGGGGGCCAGCAACGTCAAATCAAGAGAACAAGTGGACAAAGGTACGACCGGAGGCGATTACAGCCAGGACGTGCTCATCCGAGCGCGAGCGTTCAAGCAGCGTTTTCAGACGAACAAGAGGAAGCCCTAATGACCCTCGAACAGGAGCTACAACTATTTGAAGATGTCGGTTCAATCAAGGCGGGTATTTCTAACTTGAATAGACTATTGGACGCGCATACTACCCAGGATATGACGCAGTTTTCTGACATGACAGAGGCCGTCGAAGCGGTAGATGCTAAGGTGACCAGCATCATCAAGGATCTCGCTATTACGGACGCGGTACGGGCGGAACACGACAAGCACGTCAGTACCCTTGCGAACCGTAGAGCGAGCATTGTAGGCTCTATCGCAGGCTTCGTTAGTTCAGCATTCATCACCTGGATACAGATTCACTTTGGAGGAGGCGCCCGGTGAGCATCAATCCAGCATTCTCGATGATATTGAACCGTTAATGGCTACGATTGAACAAAAGTTAGAGGACTTCCTAAAGGAACAAGTGCGTGGTGATAAAAAACCACTGACACTTGAAGAGATTTTCCAGAAGACCTTAGATATGACGACACCTAGCCAGCCTGGTGACGTGCGCAATCTAAAGGAATATGAGAAGAAGAAGGTGGAAGAATGGTTCTAAAGCACGGTATCAATAGAGTAGGCCACCGTCATCCATTGGCAGAATCCTTTGCATTACTAGCATAGGATGTGGTTATGCGCAAGGGACATCGTAAGCCTCTAACTAAAAAAGAAAAAGCCTTCGCGAAATCTTTGGCTAACGGTACTGGCTCGATTAAAGCCGCTAGATTGTTTTTGAAATGGAAGTGCGGTCATGGCACGCCTGAAGCGCAGAAAGCTAAAGACTTAGCCCGAAGCCCACGTATCCGTGAAGAAGTCGATAGACTGAAGAACGTTGATAAGGTTGAAGCCGAAGCGGAGATGACAATCGATCAGACTCCAGGCTTCGAGTTGGAAGATTTGCGCAAATTTGCCTATGATCGCCTAAAGATCATCGCTGAAGACTCAGGTGTCAACCCTTCCGCTCGCTGGAACGCCGTCGAAGCGCTAGAAAAGCTGAATGATCCGAGTAAGGACATCAACCTCATTTACCGCTATATTGACATCATGTGGCGCTACTACGAGGGACACTGCCCTGCATGTCACAAGGACTTCCCCCTCTGGAAGATCCAGAACAACAAGCTTGAGGCGTACCGTGAAGAGAACGGTATCCCACCAAGCTCCCCGATCGAAGATCGATTGGATCGCCGTCTAGCCCTCCTACGAGCGGCTGATCCGGTACGACAGCCTCACCCTGGACAGGTGCGAGCGATATCGGCCGCCGAGCGTCATCTTGTTGGTACTGGTCCAGCCCGAGGCGGTAAAGCGACGGCTCCTGATACTCCAATTTTAACTCCTAAGGGTTTTGTGCGATTTGATTCGTTACGGATTGGCGATACTGTCTTTGATGAAGCAGGACAGCCGTGCCAAGTCATAGGAGAATCCCCTGTATGGAAGACGGGGGATTGGTATAGAGTCATTTTCGATACAGGTGAGGAGATTATTGCGCATGAGAATCATGAATGGGTAACCCATCAGTATAACTATCGGGAGGCAGTAAGGAGTCGAAAAGGAACAGCACGTTACGCTAACCGTAAGCGCAACGTAGTTCCGAATCGAATTATCAACAAGCGAATTCGAGCATTGACACCGACCGTGGTTTCTACCAAAGACATCTTTAACACATGTAAGGCTCGTGAAACTCACACTAATCATGCAATTCCAGTAAGTAACGCAATACAATTCCCTGCTCAAGACTTGCCTATTGATCCTTATTTATTAGGGGTCTGGTTAGGGGACGATACAGCATTGTCTGGCCAAATTACTATCGCCGATCAACCAATATTAGATAAGTTGCATCGTCTTGGACATACATATAATAAGATTCAAAGTTCTAAATACTGTTATCGCATTCACGGGTTATATGAAAAGCTAGTGACATTTGATCTGAAATCCAATAAACATATCCCACTAAACTATCTGTACAGTTCTTATGAACAGCGTCTTGAGTTATTACGTGGATTAATGGATACTGATGGTTATATCAACAAAAATGGTAACTGTGCGTTTTACAATACGAATAAAAACTTGTGCGATGGCGTAATGTTCCTATTAGCGAGTTTAGGAATCAAACGTTCTGTGGAATCTAAAGTAGGCACTTTATATGGGGTTAAGCATAAAACGTGCTATATTGTCAAGTTTACCACAACAGTGCCGATCTTCTCGTTAGAGCGAAAAGCGAAGCGACTACCTGCGACAGTTAAATCTAATCAACAATATCATTACATTGTTGACGTTAAGAAGACACAACCAGAGCAGGCTCGGTGTATTGAAGTCAATTCACCTAGTAATCAATATTTAGTAGGCAAATCTCTAATACCGACGCACAATAGCTTCCTGCTGGGTATGTTCTTGCTGATGTACGGCCTCATCCCAGGCGTAGAGAACTGGCTGCTTGCGCGCATCTATGAAAACGCCGACAAGGAGTTTCAGTACTATCAGCAGTTCCTCAACGTACTCTTCTACCCTGTAGCCAAGCACATGATGACTGTTCAGGTGGACCGCACAGGAGACAGCAGTATCAAGACACGCTGGGGCAACATCACAGAGACCCGATCGGGTAAGGCCAAGGGTTCGATCACAGGTCACGAGCTTGAGATCATCGTTGTAGCCGAGCCGGCGTGGGTAGAGGCAAGTCTCTTTGAGGAAGTGCGCGCCCGCATGAGTTCCCGCATGGGACGCATCATCGCGTTCGGTACGCCTAAGGGCTTCGGTGGCTTCCTGTACCGCATGAAGAAGCTGTCTAACCGTGGCCCGGATGGACACATCCGCAATGCTGAGGAACGCCTGATTCGCAACGGCTGCCCTTGGAACCAGAGCCTTGCTCAGTTCTCCCTATCACCCGAAGAGAACCCACAGTACGTCATCTCGGAGAAGGAAGCTGCCCGTGGCGAGCTTACGCGAGAGGAGTACGAATCGGAGTTCGAAGGGAGGATGACATCCGCAGAAGGTGCCCGATTCCCATTGATTCAGGAGCAGCACGTCCAGTCGCTCAATCCGGGCGTAGTCGAACGCCTGGTGTATGTCCTGGGGATCGACCAGGGACCCAAGAACTTTGGTGGCTGCCTGATCGGTTGGGACGGTCAGCGCATGTACGTTATATGGGAGTTCTTTGATGACACGGAGAAGACCATCAAGGCTAACATGATGGAGATCAATCGCAACCTTCCTGCGGTCATTGCAGCCAAGGGGGGCACCGCAGAGAATTGGCAATTGACCATCTTTGACTCAGATCCTCCAATCCATGGCATTCTCCTTGAACTAATAGAGGAGCGAAAGACATGGAAGACGGATGAAACGTACCGCCCCAAGAACCTGAAGGATTACACCAACTGGCGTGAAGAGACCATGGAGTGGATCAACTACATGGCTGGCCGTGGCTTCCTCATCTTCGACAAGGAGTGCGACCTTTTACATGAACAGTTGCGTGCAGCTCTCATCAAGCCACTTGACAATCAGAAAGAAAGGCAGACAGGCAATGACAAGGGATGGCTCGTAAAGGACCCATGGAGAGGTGACCACGTTATGGATGCCTTCCTGATGGCCTGCTTCTGTATAAAGGAAGAGTTGATTCACATGCCGATGGCAGGCGTGAATCCAACCGCACCGTTTGAAGCAGAGCGCCTGCATCAAGAGTATCAACGTATTAACCAGGAACGTAGAGAGCTAACAGGTAAAAATGATAACGAAGCTTGGCGTATTGTGTATGGTCACGAGCGCACCTCACCGGCAAAGTTTTGGTATCCACAGAGCTTCCATGTGGATAATAGTGATGAGGGGTAAATGAACGCTCCGAAGAGCGTTCATTAGACGAGCGGATCAGGTGTATTGAGGCTTGAAACGCCGCGTCTAGGGCCGCCTTTGAGTCTCAAGGTATCCGTTGTTTTGTTCAAGGCAACATCAATGAGTCTGACTAGATCCTCATAGTTGCCCTTGTCGAATGCCACTTCTCCAGTCCGTCCAACTAGGAAGTTACCCTTCTCGGTGAACTTTAACGAGTAGAGATCGAACTCAACTTTAGGCGGCAACACCGGAACATCCAATAGGGATGCCCCGAATGCCACAGCCTCCATAGCCGCAATACACTCACCAGTAGCTATTGCAATCTGTCTGCCTGTACTGTCTTTGACAGTCACTATACCTGTACCAGCATTACATGTAGCAGAAAATGTCCCTAATTCTACATCGGCCATGTTGTTTCCTTATAGCACAGTCTTCGCCAGAACGGCAAAAGCTTCTGCTTCCTCTTTGGTATTTTTCGCATCAGTGCTTTAGCCCCAATTAGACCTTAGGCTGTGCAGCCATGAATTCTTCATACTTGGCTTTTAGGTCTGGATGCTCATCCAAGTACACGGTCATCGCGAATGCCGTTTCGAATACCTTCGGTGGCTTGGTGAAGATCAGTGTGCGAGTGAAGTCAACCGTCTTGGATGCCTTGGCTGTACCTTGTGTGGCTACTGCCTTTTCGAATTTGCTTGCACGAACCTTCAGCATTTCGATCTTCTCGCGTAGGCCCGAGATGCCCATCTGGCGGAAAGTCTCTTCAAGCGCCTCAGGTGCGTCCACGATGCCCTTTTCAGCGCGACGACCACGGATGGTGTTCACTGAGTCGTTGTACTGCGCAGTCTTCAGGCGGATACATGCGCGCAGCGCTTCAAGAGCTTGACTCTCGTATGAAAGATCGGGGTTGCGCACGAAGATGCCGAGTTCGTCCATTAGCTGGCGAACTGCTTCGCTGCCGGGCTGGTTCGGTGTGAAATCGACCATCTGAGCGTTCGTCAGGTCGATTAAGCCGTCGGGCGCAATTTTGATGTCGATCCCACCATGCCAGTTCCAAACGACCTCATACGGCGTAGGGTTATGCAAGCGATTTATAATTGCCATGTTATTTCTCCTGTTTTAGATACGCTAGTGCGTACATTAGAATTTCAATAGAATCTTGTAGTTGACCTATACCATTATTACATTGATGACATAATAATCCACGAACTGCGTTAGTTTTATGGCAATGGTCCACAACACGAATTGGTCTAGTTTTGCAAATTGCGCAAAAATGCTTTTGTTTTTCTGAGAGTACCTGAAGATTCTCATCTGTTAAGCCGTAGCGTTTCTTTAAGTGATAAAATTTAGCATAATTAGGATTACGCTGTTGCCACTCTATAGATTGCTCTTGTTCTTGTTTTTTGCGCTTGAGGTGATTTTCTCTGCTACTCTTGAGTCGTCTCTGTTTTCGATCTTCATCTGACAAACGTCGCGTACCTCCTGTACTCCGCGTTTGGACTCCATTACGAAGAAGAAAGTTTCTTACACATCCAGGTGAACATTTGTAAATAAAAGCCAAATCGGCTAAACTTGTCCCGTTCTCATAACCGTCGCGGATTTCGGTTCTATACGCTTGTAACTTTGATGGCATCTGACTATATCATACCACAAGTATGTACTAACTTTCAATGTCGCTAAATACTAAGGTTACAAGTTTATGTCCTTTTTGGTAATTTCTAATGGAAAAACCTTCCCAGTGCCCAAACAAATGGCCGGGGTGTTGGTCTGTTTGGTTGTGTAGAATTGAGTGTCCGTGTACTTCCCATGTACCAGCAAACGAGGTCTGGTAGCGAAGCAAATCTTGTTAATACCCTTGGCCTGAGATTTGATGGTACCGAAAGTTTCACCATCAGGGCCTTCGTGCGTCACCAGGAGATCCACCGGACCTGCCGTACATGCCGTACGAACCTGATCCATTGTGTAGTTGCCTTCAAGCGTCCAAGGCTTAGGACTGTATGTACCGCCCAATCCAAGTACTCGAATACAATCATCGGTAACCTCAAGAAGAGTGCTATTGCCGTTGACCAAGATGTGCAGATTGAAACATAGCTCGCCATAGCCCTGACGAACCATACGCTGAATCCAAAGATGATCCTCGTGCTTGCCCGCAACAAGAAGAGTGGGAATAGGCAGATTTCGCTTACCAACCAAGTAATCAATAAAGTTGCCAGGCCCAGCGACGGAAGCGCGGGCTTGACGGCTCGCTCTAACAGGGTCAGGCCAAACACCAAAGTTCCCCGTCGAGATGACCCAATCGAACCCCCCTGGCTCAGCCATGAGTGTATCGTAGAGGCGATCGATCTCACCATACAGAGACCCTACTAGTGCGATTCGCATTACTTTTTTTCCAGAGCCTTGATGCGTTTCTCAAAATCCTCGACCTGGGCGTCCATGACCTTGAAACCTGCTACGACTTCACCCTGGAGCATCTTGATGATGTCCAGAGCTTTGAGGGTCGCGCGTGCATCTACGAACTCAGCGATGATATCGGCCAGGAGATTCACCTCATGGTTGATGGCAGCGATCTGCCGGATATCCAGGTTGTGACCAATGGTCTTCCCGAAGATGGTTGAGAGCTTCGAATAGAGCTTCTCGTTGAAGGGCTTGATGGGATCTGACATGTGTCTCCTAGAATAGGTTGCGTAGCTCGTCTTTGACGAAGACTGAGAAGCGGTTTCCGAAGTCCTGGAAGCCGAGGCGGATGAGTTCCTGAGACTGCTTGGCGTCGAAGGTCTCCTTGTTAATGATGTTGATTACCTTGCAGAACGGGGTCTTGTTCCGGTCGAACTGAATCGCCATGGCGCAGTTCTTGCTGAGACCGATAGAAATGAGATCTAGCTCCTTCTTGATCGTAGCCACAACCTCTTCGAATCTCTTCTTGGGCGGTTCTTGTGGAGTACCTACCACAACTCCATTCCCAAATTTCGCATCAAAATCAACTGGTTGGAAGCTTTTCGCCCCCTTCTTCTTACGTATTCCCATAGATATCCTCCTTCTGTATTAAAGTTTTGATCTTATTATAAGCTTTCGCAGCATCTTCTTCTGAGTCAAATGAACCGAGATTTACTACTGATGTCCATTTCTTGGATTTCTTATTCCAAGAAACACCAGCATATTTGCTTTGTATAGCTGATCTATTGCGTCTATTTTTTGCACTATCTGAAGGTGTAGACCATTGGCAGTTGGATGGTTCGTAGTTTCCATTATTATCGATGCGATCGAAAAATAAACCCGGTTTCCAAGTTGGCAACATATCTTCAATAAACGAGACAGAATTATTCCAACGATCACAGATCTTGATTCCTCTACCTCCATAATAAGGAAAATTATAATGGTTTGAGTTCAAACAGCGTTTTCGCATATTACGCCAGGCTTTGTATACCGGATGCTCTTTACCTTTCGAGCACAGCCCATGTTTGTTATACATACATATCTTCTAGATCTTTTTCTTTGGGAATATATGCCCAATATACATCCAAAGTTGTAGATACTTTATCATGACCTAAAAGAGCCGAAATAGTCTTTGGGCTGATCCCTTTTTCAAGCAGACTTGTTGCTGCTGTGTGTCTTAATCCGTGTGTAGTGATAACCGGAATTTTAACCAGACGGCATAGGGCTTTGAGAAAAGGGTTCAAGTCCCTAGACGGAAACACGGGCGTAAGTTCCGAAACACCTATATTATACCGAGTCAAAAGGATAGTTTCAACTTCCTTGTTCATAGGCAAGGTGCGAAATTTGCCAGTTTTCGTTGGCCCTATACTCCCTGTAGCTAAGTCTTTACTCCTCTGTATATGTATCACACCATTCAAGAAATCTATATCTGCCCAAATCAGACCAAGCAATTCCCCTTTACGCATACCCGTAAACAAGTGAATCCTCATCATATGATCTAAATCTAATTCAGGGACGGTGGATGCGATAGGCATATTTATGATTTTAGCGGCTTGCTCTCGGGACCAGGCTTTGATTTTAGTCTGAGGACGAGACGTATCTTGAAAATGCTGGAACATGAGACGCTTCTTGTCTAGTTCGATACCATATGTGAACTTCATGTACTCACCTAGGACTACGAAACATCCTTTTATGGTGCCAAGCGATAGTTCATCTTCTTTCCAGCTTTTCATGCATGCGGAAATAATAGCCTCGGGTTCAGATATGATAGTCGAAAAAGGAGCAATGTGGTTGTTGAACATTGATAGTTTCGTCTTGACCGTATTCGGTCTGCCATACAACTGCCCCCGGAACGCTTTTGCCTTCGACATGTTTATTTCTCGACCTCCGTTGAGATATTACGCTTCTTCGTCGCCTTCTGCAACCCAAATAGGGTAAAATAACCGTAGAACTATTAGGAGGAGAAGTGTATGTTCAAATATCAGAAACTCATAAATAGAGAGCGCCAATTTCCCGTCGTCCGTGAGCAACTTCAGAGTGACGGCACCGTCAAGATCACCAGAGAGAAGGAGCCCTTGGTTCTGGTCGGTTTCGGGAAGCATGACCTCGTAGATTTCATTGGTAGCATTGACCTTGTTAACGAAGCATTTGTCAAGAACTGGCCCCCCCGCTACCGCAGACAGTCGATCTGCATCAAGGACGAGATTGACCTCTTCCATGAATTCACAACTTGGCTAACAAAACAGGCAACTAAGAGGTAACATGCAATTCGCAGCCCCCAAAGTAACACGATTCGCCTCTGGCGTAACCGACTCACCCGTTGAGAACGGCAGCTCAATCAAAGTCTACGGCATCCATGTACAAGGGACATCAGCCGGTCAAGTCCTCGTAGAAGAGAACGACGGCTCGACAGTTCTGTTTGAAATCTCAGTTCCAGCCAACGGTTCGTACGTCATGAACGTCCCGTTCGTTTCAGATCGAGGAATCAAGATCACAACTCCCGCAGCCGTCACCTGCACGGTACTTCATTCGAACGTGCTCTAAGGCTAGTTTTGGCTAGCGATTGGTCTGCACCAGAGGACTTTACGTCTGCCAACCGAAAGGCTTGGAAGTCTAAGATCACCTCTGCCTCGGACACGGTGGACTTCAAGCACGTCTCTGAAGCCCCCGAGAACCTCATGCTCACACCTGAAGATTTCGAGATTGTACCTGAAGATGTACAGTCCGACAAGGAGGAGTGGGCCATTGTAACTCTTGCACCCGCTAACGACGCTGATCAATGGACACCTTCGGTCGGTGAGAACGACTAATGGCCAAAATGTGTAAAAAGTGTAGTTCAACTGATCGTTACAAAGATGGAGATTGTAGCCTATGTTCTATTGCACGCTCGCTCGCCGCTGCCAGGGCCGAGCACGAAGAGCTACTTGAGCGCGCGCTAGATGGCACGCTCAACAAGACGCAGGAGGCGCGCCTCAAGGCGCTGCAAGCGGCGCTCGTGTACGTTGCCGAACTGCGGCGATCTTTACAAGAGCAATAAGTATGTCAATTACTAATAGTAATGCATTAGTTCATACATTCTACATCTGGCCGCAGATGGGTCTCAACCTTAGCGAGCAGTGGGGAAAGGTTCGTGAAAACTTCGAGAATCTACATCCGCTCGCGAAGGCTGCCCAGCTAGCGCTAGATGCCGCAGAGAACCACGAGCCAAAGAACAATGACCTCTCAGGTCTGGCAATCGGTGAGCGAGACTTCCGCAATCGCTGGCGCACCTGGTACGATCCAACACGCGACCGCTACGCCATTCAGTTCAACCAAGGCACGGAAGCTCAGCCTGTATGGGACGACTTCCTTACAGTACGAGACTCGGACGGCCGCGTTACGGTTCACGGTACGGGAGGTATCGATTCGTCTATCGGCGGTTTCTATTCTCCATTACCTCGCAACCTAGCGGTATCTGCTGCGTTCACTCCTGCTTCGTTCGAGTGGCAATTTCAGCACAACTTGAACACTAAGCCTATCCTCTGGGATGCGTACAACCTAGAAGATAAGAGCGTAACTCCTCTTACAGTTGACGTTAGCGATCCTAACGTCGCTTACTTCTATTTCGCTATAGCTACAGCAGGGCGTGCCATTGCCGTCGCCGAGCAAGCACGAGGTGAAGGCATCCGAATTACGGACGGCACTAATACTTACGAAGGCAGCACTCGTCTAGGTTTCAACATCGATGACTTTTACCTAACCAAAGATAGTTATGGTAAGCCAGTTGTCAATCTTCAACCTATCGATCAGGCATCAATCGACCACGGTTCAATTAGTGGTCTAACAGATGATGACCATACACAGTATCTTCGCACAGACGGTACTCGTGCTCTTACAGGGAATCAATCTGCTGGAAACAACAAGATTACTAATCTTGCAACTCCAACCGCTAACGCTGATGCAGTAACGAAAGTTTACGCTGATAGTCTGGTAGTAGGCGGAAGTATGGTAAAAGTTGAAGATTCAGATGGTCAATTTTTCAATACAAACACCATCATCTTCAATAAAGAATCTGATCATATAATTGGATTTTACATTACTCCAAATTCATCGGGTAAACCCGTGATTAACATTCGAGGAGGGGACAACCACGATGAATTGAAAGGTCTCCTAGATGATGACCATACACAGTATCTTCGCACAGACGGTACTCGTGCTCTTACAGGGAATCAATCTGCTGATAACTTCAAGATTACAAACCTAGGTCAACCAACTGCTGATTCTGATGCTGTCCGTTTACAGGATATTGGTCCAGGCTTCTATGGTCTTACTGTAAAGCAGACTGGGACGCCCAACGTTTCCTTTCGAGGAATCAAAGTCATTGAATTTGATCGCGGTGGTTTCTATTTAGGCCAAAATAGTCCAAATACCGATACAGTCGTCATAAGCACGGCTAGAGATAAAATCAGCATAACGGATGGTAGATTAGCCTATTCTACAGATCATGTGGGTTTCAATCACAATCAATTTTATTTGTCATCTGGTAGCCAAGGGAAACCAGTTGTAAATATTTCGTCTAGCTATGCCCCTAACGGTTGCGTGACTATGATTCGTAGTGCGGATAGCAATAATTTGACGACTATATCCGCAGCCTGGGTTGTTTTCAATGAACGCGGCGAACCAATGAGTAGTGCGGGTTCAACTTCCGAGGGACTCCAAGAAGCAATCAATTATGCTGCATTTCATGGCTACGATCTCAAGGTGTATGGTGGAGGTATTGCTACAAAAAATGGACAAGATGTAGCAATCATCAATTGTACTAATCAAATTACTGTGCCTCCAGTTCAAGGTGTGGATTGGCAAATTCACGCTACAATCAACTTTGGAGGGTCCCCTTCTGGTACTCCAGCCGGTGTTCTGTTTGATAGCGTCATGGCTTCGGACATTTCGTTTCGAGGTCAGATTGTGGTTCCTTCGTCTTATACTTTTGGCGTTCGCTTTGCGCCTATTAGCGAACTTCCACAAGATCCAAATGGTCCAGTAGTTACGTCTTCCACCATTAGACTTCCTTCTGTAGTCAAAGTCGGTGGGATCGCCATTGAACTAGACTGTTCAGCGGGAGGGATCTCGTCCAACTTCTTCGAGTTCACCGAGCCGAACGGCGGCGATACTGGTGTTAGAGTTCTCCCTGGGTCAGGCTTCTCGTTCGATAACAACGAAACCAGAATAGTAGATTGCCATGCTCAATCTACTTGCATAAATGCTGGTTTCAGTAATGCTTTGGGAAATAATTGTTTTGGAAATATTTGGAGTGTTCAATGTGACCCTCTTGTAGGAGGCGTCGGAATTGAGATCTTTAGTAAAAACGATCATTTCAATGCTTCAATTACTAATCTAGAGGGTCTGCCTACCAACGGCGTAACTCTCAATAACGCCGCTTCGAGGAACATCATTATCTTTCGTAAAAATGATGCTACGAACGCTTACAATGACGCCTCAAGCACTGGTGATAACATCATCATCATTGCGCCAAATACCGCATCTCAAGCGGTCAACTTTGGCGGCCAAAAACTGTCTAACATGGGAGCCCCTACCGTCAATACCGATACAGCACGACTAGGAGATATTGCCTTCACGCTCAGTGATGGCGTGAGGAGTTTTGTCACTCAAAGTCCGGCTCGCACGATTAGATTCAATCAGAACGATTTCTACCTTACTAAAGAGTCGTCAAGCACACCTCAATTGAATCTGCGGTAACCGAAGGCAAAGTTGCTTACTACAGTTCAGGAGCAAGACGGTCGTCCGTCAAATGTCAGCGTAATCCGTTTCAACCTAAGCTTTAGGGTATAATAAAAGAGCAATAAGGAGGCAACACTATGGCAAATGATCTAGATGAATCCCAACATTCCTCGGTATTGGCTAAACGCCAAGTTGAAAAGGACAAGCTTGAACAATCCACAGAGGCTTTCCAGAAGGCATTGAAGAAGGTTTTCAAGCAATGCCTGAAAGACGAAGACACCCGCGCGAAACTACACCAAGAGATGCAGAATGGTAAACGGGGTCTTGGTTCGAATCCGACGATGGACCAGATCGGTCGAGCAACCCGGTCAAACGGTGGAGGCTTTGGCGACTTCGGTGACGAAGAGACTGGTTTGGAAAAAAGATACTGGGAAAATGAAAACGACGGCTAAATTAAAACGTGGTGGCCAATCTACACATGGTATGTCTGGAACTCCCATTTATGGGGTATGGATGGCAATGAAGTATCGTTGTTTTAATCCTAAATGCAAAGAGTTCAAGAATTACGGTGGTCGTGGAATTACCGTCTGCGATCGTTGGATGGAATTTAAGAGCTTCAGAGATGATATGTTGTCTACTTATCAATCTGGTCTTCAATTGGACAGAATAGATAATGATGGAAATTACGAACCATCTAATTGTCGTTGGGTCACACGATCGCAAAACGGAAAAAATAAACAGCATAAAGCTTCTAAGCAGAGCAAATATGACGGGGTTATTTGGCACGCAGATAAATGGCAAGCATCCGTCCGATTTAGAACTCATTCAGAGGAGGAGGCTTTTTTCATTTACACAAAATTAAATGATTACCTAAAAAGCCTTATTTAATTGTTCAACAAGAAAAATGATACAATTGAATTTGCAAAATTAGAAGTAAAATGTCAATTTTTAGAACAAGAAAATGAAAAACTAAATAAACAAGTCGAGAAGCTGCAAGAAGCTTTAATCGCAAGCACGGCCCCGAAAGCGTTTGACGCGATGCAGAGAGACAAATCTCTTCCCGACACGAAGGAAGAGATGGAAGCGCGAATGAAAATGCTTAAGGAGCACGCCTACGTTGCATCTTATCTTGAAGAGATGGAAAAACCTAGCTTCGACGGCGTGGATGAAATGACGAATTGGCTGTCATCTGGTTATGCCAAAACTTCAATGGCTGATACTCCGATTGATGAAGGTAATAAAGAAAGTTAATGGCTGCTTCGACCCCATTTCAGCAAAGAGTCTCTAATGGACAGCTAACGTCCTTGGATAACCTGCCCCACATGGACCCCGCTATTGGTACAGCTATTGCATCTTATTCAAATTCAATCAATTCGAACAGACAGAGCTACCGTTGGCTACAGGCTCTCGTGTGGATCGAGAATATCCTCTTCGGCCTAGGTCGGCAGTGGAACTCAGACATCTTGCACAGCCGCCTGTCTCGCAACACCGACACAGGCGATCTGGCTGTCATTTCCAACGTCTCAAAGAAGATTCCTCAACCGACCAACGATTTCGTGGGTCGCTACGTTGAGACCAACATCTCTCTCCTTACGGAGAACCGTCCACAGCCCCGCATCACTGCAAAGTCAGATGCGCGTGACGACAAGCAAAAGGCAGAGCTTTCTCAGCTTGTACTGGACTACCTATGGGAAGAGCACAATCTTCCAGAGAAACATCGTGAAGCGGCCCGCTTGATCCTTTACTGCGGAATCGCTTTTATGGAGATTTGCTACGATCCAACCGAGATCCGGCACCTTGCTGTCCAGCAGACTGAGACTGAGCAGACAACTGCTATTCCCGGTCCTGATGGTCAACCCATCATGCTACCCGTACCTCGCCAAGTTCCAGTGATCGATCCTAAGACTGGCGCGCCCAAGATAATTGGCGAGCTTGAGTACGGCGATATCGCATGCAAGCTTGTGGGCCCATTCGAACTTCACTTCCCACAAGTTCACTCGTGGGATGATATCGATTGGGTCATGAAGGAAGCGTTTCTTCCAACACAGACCCTAAAGGACCGATTACAGGCGGAAGGACTGAAGAAGGTTTGCGTAAAGAAGAACGGTTGGGATCTTGAGGTTCTCAAAAGCCTTGGTGCATTCAACGTACAGACACTTCCCCTTTGGTGGTGGGAGCGCCTGACTACGGCTATTGAAGGGCCTGGCCCGAACATCTACGTAGGTAATCCTGAGCTATGGGACGACCACGCAGTGATGCGCACATTTGATCGCAAGCCGTGCCCAATGTGGCCAAACGGTCGTACGATCATCACGGTCAACGATCGAGTGCTCTACGATTCCCCCAAGGACGTAGGTGCGCGTGCGTATGATCCACGCTGGCCACATCGTTGGCACCCATATGTTCGCTTCCGTTGGGAAGCCCAATGTGGATCGATCCTTGGTCGTTCATTGGTAAGCAAGTTGCTTCCCAAGATCAAGCGCATCAACGCAATCGATACCGCTCTCATCATGTGGCGTAGAACTGTGCCAATGGCAGCTTGGGTCCTCCCGAAAGGGTCGAGCCCAATCGAGGATATACAGACTGGCCGTGCAGGCGTATTCTTCGAGTACGATCCTCGCAAGACCATGGGTGCTGCACCGCAACCGGTACCTCCAACGCCATTCCCTGCCGCATGTCTTGAAGAGCGAGAGTTCTGCAAATCTGAAATGGAAGCTATGGCGGGGACTGAGGAGGTACTTCGTGGTCAGCGCCCTGAAGGTGTGAATTGTTGGACAGAAGAAGGTGAACTAACTAATTCAAATGGTGTACCTGTTTTAGTTAAGGACATAAAAGTTGGTGATGAACATATCGCACTAACCGGTCCTGGTCCTATTGGAGCTTGCCATAAAAATTACTATAATGGTAATATGAAAACCATTAATTCTTACGGAAATTTACCTGTAACTGTAACAGAAAACCACAAATTTCCTGTTCTTGTTGGAACAAAAATCATACAGAAAAAAGCATCAGAACTTAAAATTAAGGATTTACTATTAGCGGGTTATTTTAGGTATAGAGATGGAATTGAAAAACTTGATATTAATGCCTATATAACTGGACCGGAGAAAATAGGAGGAGAAAAGCACGGTAGAACAACTATTACCAATAATCAAGCAAATGAAATTAGAAGTAAATTAAGTAACGGAGAATTAGGCCAAAATTTAGCTAAAGAATATAAAATTAGCATAGCTGCTATCTCCAGAATTAAAAACAATAAGTCTTTTAAATTAAATCCTAAAACTAAACAAGTCCCATTTAAGCCTATTATAGATTTGAATGAAGATGTTTTATGGTTATTTGGAATGTATCTAGCGAAAGGCATGGTCGCATATGCAAAGAAAGAAAACAAAGTAACAGAAGTCAGATGGACTTTACATACTAAAGAAAAAAACTTAGCTGACAAACTTGTTTGTATATTAAAAAATGATTTTGGATTAAAATCTACTATTCGATACAGAAAAACAGCAAAGGCTATGGATGTTTGTGTATCTAATAGGATGTTTGCTAGATTAATGTTATCCCTCTTTAATACAGGCGCATTAATTAAGCATATTCATCCGGATCTTTTCCGTACTATAAAATCTTTATTACCTCTAGTAGCAGGTTGGTTTGACGGTGACGGTAGCAAAGACGGTAATACTTTAAAAGGAAGCACTATATCTAAGAATATTGCATCTCAAATGAGAAGTATTTTACTCGATGAAAAAATTTATTGTACAATTAATAAAGTAAAAACTCAAAATAATAGAATTGCAAGATATCCTCAGTATTGTCTACGGACTAGTGCTAGCGATGCTGATCATTTGATTCAATACAGCAATCGATTTATAGGTTCTGATTTTAAATGTGCATCTAATAATCAAGGTCGTCGTGGTTTTTGGTTTGGTAATTTTTATGCTTCGTATGTCTGTCAAATTAATGATATGCAATATGATGGTTATATTTACAATGTAACTATGGATGAAAGGGTAAAAGAAGGTAAAAATACGGGCCAAATCGATGCAATTGATTCGCATAACTCCGTGAATTCATTCGGGTTATTTACCTTCCAGAGCGCAATAATGCTAGACGTTCTCCGCAAGCAGGCCCTTAGCTCACGATCTGCCATCCTCCAAGCTTGGGACGAGAGTCTCCAAGTTGAGGGTAGCAGCTTGCTCATGGAAGTCATCAAGCACGTCAAGAACGATCCTCGTTACCTTGAGCGCCTGAAGATCCTAAGCCGAGAGAAGGCAAGCCGATTCACAATCGACAGCTTTTCTGGTGCAGACCTTTCAGACAACGTAATTGTCAAGGTGGATACTGCATCCCAGGCAATGGGCTCCCGCGAAGCAAAGCAGGCCCGAGCAATCGAAATCATGCAGTACGCACCTGGTCTCATCCAACTTCCGATCACACTGCAAGAGAAGCTTGTTGAGGATCTCGGTTGGCCAGACACGATGCAACCAAAGGGCCAGGACATCATCCGCGCAAAGAACATCCTCAGCTACATTAAGAACAACCGGTTCGACCTGGCTGTTCCATTCCCTGAGGACGATCCTTACGTCATCCACGATCTCCTTGTTGAGGAGCTTAAGGGTGATAGCTTCGTGGATCTCCCACTGGAGCAGCAGAAGAAGATCATCGAACTCATCGAAGAGTACCAGCGCGAGATCGAGCGCGTCGAGAGGGCGCAATTGAAGATGCAAGCCGAGATGGCTGCAATGCAAGCCGAGATGGCTGCCCCTCCTGAGGGTAGCTAGTAATGAGACCGTGTGTTAAATGTGGATCTATTGATCGTTACAAAAAAAGTAATGCTTGTCGTCCTTGCAATATTGTCTTGTTAGCAAAACATCGAAAAGAAAATCCAAATTACGATAAAAAATGGCGGAAAAAAAATCCAGAAGTCAAATTGTCCATTAACCGAAGATCTCGATATGGATTGACTCAAGATCAATACATTCAAATGTTTAATGATCAAAACGGTAAATGTAAAATTTGCAAAACAAAGTCTATTAGAGATGTAGATCATTGTCATAAAACAGGTAAAATTCGTGGTCTACTTTGTCAAAGATGCAATCTAATGCTTGGTTATGCTCTAGATGATCCAGAAATCTTAAGATTAGGCGCGGAATATCTTGAGGAGAAAGAATAAATGGCTCTACGAGATAAAGCACAGAAAGCAGCGGGTTCCGGTTCACTACGAGCAGCAGTCAAGAAGGCTACTGCTGGTACCGAGGCTCCATCGCTGAAACACCCTACACTTGATAGCCCTGAGTCATCCCAGCGGCAGACATATATTCCGCCTATGCCTAAAGATCGTTTCCAATTTTTGAGGGATTTTTCTATGAAACCCGGTCTCCGCAATAAAGCCAGCGGCGAAAATACTAACAGATAATTGATTTCTGTCACAGACTCCGGACACCGTCCGGAGCGTGCGAGACACGGAGTGCTAATCCGCCCCTCCGCACCGTAAGCCGTGACTAGCCATTTTGCTGAACTTACTGGACGTGGCAGTCCCAAGCATCTTCGCTGCGCTACCCTAACAGCGATGCCCTGCGTAAGTCAGCGGCGAAGGGGCGTACAAAGGAGCACTTACCGTGCATTTCGTCCCAGTAGTAGATAAAGAGCAAAAACCTCTCATGCCCACCACGGCTAATCGTGCAGCCACTTGGATAAAGTCAGGCAAGGCTACTCCCTTTTGGAAGCGGGGTATTTTCTGTGTCCGCCTCAACCAAGAGCCTTCCGCTCGCCAACGCCAGGAAATAGCCGTAGGCATCGACCCTGGTAGCAAAAAAGAGGGCTTCACCGCGAAGTCCGAAAGCCACACCTACCTCAACCTGCAAGCCGATGCCGTCACTTGGGTAAAGGCTGCGGTAGAAACTCGTAGGAATCTGCGGCGCGCCCGCCGCAATCGGAACACTCCTTGCCGCAAACCCCGTTTCAACCGCGCCAGGGGAGGACTATCTCCCAGCACCAAAGCCCGTTGGCAATGGAAACTTCGTCTCTGTAAATGGCTGTCCCAAATGTATCCTATCACGCAGTTCGTGGTGGAAGACATTTGTGCCAGAACCAAGAAAGGACAGCGACGGTGGAATGTTTCTTTCGGCCCCTTGGAAGTAGGTAAGCATTGGTTCGAGGGAGAACTCAAGAAGTTAGCGCCTGTGCTTTTGGTTCCGGGCTACGAAACTTTCGAAATGCGACGCGCAGCAGGACTCAAGAAGAGCAAGCAAAAAATGTCCGAAGTCTTTGCCGCGCACTGTGTAGATTCCTGGGTTCTCGCCAACCATTGGACAGGAGGGCACATCAAGCCGGATAGCGAACAGATGCTTCTGATAACGCCCTTGCGCTTTCACCGCCGCCAACTCCACGTTCAGAACTTCAAAGACGGTAAGAGAAAACTCTACGGTGGAACCAGAAGTCAAGGTTTCAAAAGAGGTTCCCTGGTAAAGCACCCAAAGTATGGGCTTTGCTACATCGGGGGAACCCAAAAATCCAGAGTTAGCCTGCATAGTCTTCAGGACGGCAAGAGGCTGGGCCTCAATGCCAAGCCAGAGGACATTCAGTTCCTAACTCACAACACCTGGAGGCTGCGAGCACCACTCTCGGTTTCCGTCGCAGAAGAATAGATGATTACCGATGAACAAGTTTCTCTATTAAATTATTGGCCTAAATTTGAACCGGCTATTCGTAACTGGTATAGCGAGGGAACGGCAGGACTTGGGGACATCATCAAAACACAGCAAATCGCAATCGATTCTCTTCCGGATGCGTCTCCTCCAATAAACATTGGAACGGGAGCTGATGGATCAACGCCATACACAACTATATCTGCAAACACCACTTTCACCTTGACAATCATGGTTTCCCAAGCCTTTTCAGCGGGAGCCACATTGACTATCGGATCAATTTCAGACCCTTCCCTGGTAGTCGGAATTAACGATTCAGACCTGACCATAGTAGGAAACTACGTCATTGGAGGTCAACTTTTTAATACCGACACAGAATTATTCACATATCTAAACAGTAACTTGTCGCCCACGGGCGCGATTACTATCATGAAGGCATAATGGCAGACATCAAGAACTTTGGCATCAAAGGAGTTGGAAACGACGTACAACTCGGTAAATCAAATCCGAGGGTTATCGTTACAGGCTCAGATGTAACGTTTCGAAATTCAACAGATACAGCATATGTCAATGCTTCAGGTTTAGATCCCACAACAGCCCAGCATTTTGCAACTAAAGCTTATGTAGATGCGGTAGCCACTGGCCTAGATGTAAAGGGTTCAGTTCGAGTCAAGACAACCGCTAACGTTACTTTAGCCGGTGGAGCCCCTAATACGATAGATGGCATTTCTCTTGCTACTAACGATCGCATTTTAGTTGCCAATCAGACCACAGGATCACAGAATGGCATCTATACTGTAACGACTTTAGGTACTGGAGCAAACGGCACATGGACCAGAGCTACTGATGCAGATTCAAGCACCGAGGTTACGGCTGGCATGTTTACCTTTGTTGAAGAAGGGTCTCTTGCTGCTGACTCTGGTTGGGTATTAACTACAAACAATCCAATTACTCTAGGCACTACTGCTCTGTCGTTCTCGCAGTTCTCTTCAGGTGCAGGATCACAAGATCCGTTGTATAGGCAGCAGGCTTTGACTACAACTGCATCACAGAACATTGGAACATCAGTTCCCGCCAATGCTAAAGTGCAAGGTGTTAAACTAACTGTTTCTACTCCATATAGTGCAGGAGGTACTATTGCTATTGGAGATGGCACAAACACATACATGACAACGGCGGAAAATGATGCTCAAATCGCTGGAACATACGTTGTTGAGTTGCTAACCACTACTGTAGTCGCTGCTGTGCAATTGGTTGCGACTATTGGTGGTTCACCTGCTGCTGGCGTTGCAACTGTTCATGTAGATTACGTAATCAATTAATGGAAATCAAGAATTTTGACATATCTGGAGTTAGTTCAAATCTGCAATTAGGTAAAGTAGGATTTCGTCTTAAAGTAAACGGAACCGGGATTGAAGCCAAAGACGCATCCGATTTGGAGCTGGTCAATTTAAGCATTCTTAGTCCTACTTCGGACAATCACGCCGCAACCCGAGCTTACGTTGATGCAGGAGATTCTATTGCCAAAACTTATGCTCCAGGAACCTTCACACTTGCAACCGAACAATTCGCGATATTTTCACGCCATCTAAAATTAACAACCACTCAACGTGCAGAGATTCAAGGAACATCCACACTTAGGATTACGTAATGGCCGACATACTACTTGATGAGCAAAGTACACCGGTAACCCCGCCTAGCGGATCTGGAGTAATCTATATAGATTCTACATCTAGTTCATTGCGGGTAGTTAATGATGCTGGAACTATTAGGGAACTTAGACCACCAATCTACAACTTCTCTACTGCTGCGCAAGTCCTTCCAGCAGTGGTACGAACTTACCTTATAGGGTCATCCCTTATTATTCCTGCGGAGAAGATGAAAATTGGATCATGTTTTAGATGGAAATTCAACATCACAAAAACGGCTGCGGGTACGGCAACTTCTGTCTATGATGTAGCCGTTGGTACTACGGGGACAACAGCCGACACGGCTAGATTATTATTTACAAAACCAGCAGGTACAGCCGTCGTAGATACAGGTTTGATTGATATAAATGTGATTTGTCGTGGTCCATTATCAACATCAGGTGTGTTAGCAGGGAGCTTTAGACTAAATCACAATTTATCCACAACCGGCCATGCAACTACTCCTAGCGTAGTTGTAAGTACTATATCGGCGGCTTTTGATGTTACGGTCGCAAATCTAATCGTAGGCATCTGTGCCATAACGGGTACCTCAGATGCCATCACAATTCAAATGGTCCAGGCAGAATGCTGGAACATCTAAGGAGTTAATCATGTCATCCTACATTCAAGACTGCCCGATGAGCATCAATGGCGCATCTACGGTCTCCGGTTGTCGGTCTTAATGGCTAAGGCACAAAAAGATCCTGCACGTAGTGTGCCTAGTTCACACCGCGTAAGCCCTATCCGCACCCAAACGATCAATACGCTTGGTGTGCAACGGGTAGGCTTTTGGGCCGATTGGGCACAGCGCTACAAGTCTGCCAAGGGACCAGAAGGATCGCCTGCCGGGACGTTCACCAACAAGATGCTTGATCCGGTCAAGCCTTTGCCGACTACCAAGGTAGCTTTGCACCCTGACGAGTATAAGCCTGATGCCGTGAAGCCATACAGGGCTACGCCATCTTCACAGTCAGCACAACCTCAAGGTGGTCGTGCCAACTTGCCTCAGTTCGAGAAGGAAGTAACCTGGGGTCAGCTAGTCTCGCGTACGCGCAAAACCCCATTTCTCAGCACCAGTAATGAAGACTTCCAGACGATGGAAAGGAACTTCATGGATCACGATCTGGTCTACCAGATGAACGCTGATCCGACCTTGTTCCTCAGTCAGGCACTCAAAAACTACTACCTGGACAAACAGAAGATGCAACAGAAAGCCTGGGCCAGCAATGCTACTAACTTCGAGCAGATGACCGGCATGTTCTCCGCGATGAAGAAGAAGAACTCTCGCGTAGTAGGTCGATTCATCGCTCCAACCGAGAACCAGAAGCAGGCTATAAAAGAGCAGCAGAACTATCAGAAAAGCGGTAAAGGCCCCAAGCCCATGAATGTTAAAATGGGAGGATATTACTCATCTCCTTTGTACCTATCTCCATTCGGATAAGCCTGAATAAATAGGGTAGAATAACCGTAGGATCAATAATGCCCATCAAAAAACAATCGCTAAGACGCATGATTCAAGCGTCTAACTCGGCATCCCTGGATGTTCCGGCTCCTACACTTGCGCCTGAAATGGACCTCCACGCTCCCAATCCTGCAAGGGGCAGCGTAGCTCCCATGGCTGAAACCAACATTATCAGCTACGGCGAGCCATACGCTCCCCGCACGGATGTGGATACTCAGGTCATGGGCGACGATACACCTACCAAGGTTTTCACTGAACAAGACATGGCACGAGTTGCCAAGCCGCCGCGCAAACGTCTGACAGACAAGGAAGCACGAGCCCAGGCAGAACGAATTGAGAAGTCAACTCCTATTGAGGAGCGTTCATTACGCGCCAAGGCAGAAGCAACATTCAATCCAGGCAAGACTGTAAATCAGCTAGCCATGGAAGATGCCGAGCGCATCCTAGGCCGCAAGCCGATGACGCCTCCGGTAACTGGTGCTATGGAAGGTCAGCCCGTTGCGCAGACCGTAGATCGACGTGGTTCTAATCTCGGCCGAGAAGCAGGAGAACGACGTGTAGCAGATGCAGCGCTCAAACGCGCAGTTCCACAATCGTCTTCAGAGCGATTCGCAGGTCGCATTGCGGCTGCTGACACTCAGGCAGCCTCAGCAAAGGCTGTAATCGCAACGCCAGTCGCCACAGAGGTGGGTACAGCGGCTACCGATTTTGCATCACGACTTGGTGGAGCACTAGGGCGCCGAGCGTACGGCGAAGCCGGCATGACCGTTGCGGGTGCGGCAGGCAAGGGCCTTCTAACAATGGCCAAGGGTTCTGTTCAGCCTCTCATTACAATGGGATCGAACATGGCCAAGTCGAACGCTGCAACCAAGGCAACACTAGAGGCGCTATCAACTAAGGGCATTGGAGCACGACTACTCAAGGGGGGTTGGGCACGAGGCGCAAACATTGCACGTATAGGTGCCGCAGGTATCGGTGGCGTAGCGGGAATGGGCAAGCTTGGAGCTGGCGCATTAGCCGATCTGGCAGCCCTGGAGTTCGTAGTCCGCATGGGTCAGAAGTCCACATCAGAGCGCGCAGAGGCAGTAAGTTCGTTCCGCAGCCAGCTTGCAGACTACCAGAAACAAGGCTCTAAGTACGGTTTCGACGTGACGGGTCGAGAAGGCGGCGCCGCCAAGCTTCAACTGAAGGCGCTCGTAGGCGCTGATCCAAAGATCGAAGTCAAGGACAATCCAACATTGCGAGCCCGATACGAAGCGGAGAACAAAAAGCGAATCCGAGCACTTATTCGCAGTGGCGCAGTTCATCCTGTGGCAACTTCGAGACCCGTAATAAAAGGACGAAGCGATGAATATTAAAAACAATCCTTTGTATTCTTCTTGATAAAATCAAACTAAGATAATGTCAGACTTCGTAAACGCTAGCAAGAAGCCTAATCCCAATAAGCCTACATACGTAGGTAAGCTGGCTCCATTTTCAGGGCGAGCGCGTAAGGGCTCTATGCGTGCAACTCCAGCAGCAAAAGCAATTCAACATCAGCAGTCGCTAGCTAGCAGGGCTCGACGACATTACAAGAAGAAGTAATGCCTTTAGGTAAAAATGTAAGATACAGATGGAAAACTTATCCCTCTGGTGAAAAAGTACGACTGGCATTCAAAGGAAATGCGGTCATCGAAGTCAAAAAGAAGGGCGGCGTTGCACATGACCTAAGGTCGATGGCAACTGCCCGTATGAAAGGCAAATAATATGAGTTTCGTTCCAACACGCAGTGGCTACATTAACCCAAAGGCGTCAGGGGGCACTTTACGGCAGACAGCTCAAAAGCTGAAGGTTAGTGGTGCCATCCAACCAAAACCAAAGCCTGTTTCAAAGGCTCAAAAGAATGCCAACACCTTAGGTCAGGTCATTCGAGGGGTTAATCGGGAAAGGTTGTTTGCCAAGAAGAAGGTGCTTGCCAAGAAGGCAGCCGCTAAGGACCAACCCATCATGAAACCCATGTAAGGAAGTATTATGCCCGATTCACTAATAAAGCCAGTAGGTGGCCTTTCAACTTCAGTACAAGCCCAGGTAGGTAGCGGTACTTACCAGGTAGGTGATGCTCCAATGAGCCTAAAGCAGAAGGCCAAGGAAGCACAACTCAACATGCGCACTCGCGTAAATGCCAAAGTCCCTCAGAAGATTTCAAGCTACTCACCCGGCCAGAACGTGCCAGGTAAGCCAAGCATCAAGGGTCGTACATCGTTCTCGGACGAAAGAGGCGATTGAGTTTTAATGTCCAAACGAAATCAAAAAAGGCATTGTAAATGATTGAAGAAGAAGAGACCGACAAGCAGTATACCGACACGGCAGGTCAGGCACAGGAAGTTGCGCCTGGACCACGAGGTCAGCGTATGATGCAGTTGGGTCTATTGACCAAGATGCAGAAGCGCAAGCCCAAGATGCCGAAGATTGGTATGAACGCTGAAGGTAAGGCAAACCCTGCTGATGTCGAGAATGCCAAGTTACAGTCTACCCTCGCCCAAAAAGCCATGGATCAGAAGATGGCCATTCTCCAGAAGGGACCTAGCAACCAGGCCGCTGAACGTGATCCAATGAAGACCAGCCTGTACCGACAGGCACAGATGATGAAACGCTAACCAAGAAAGGCGATAAGCGGTGCCCGATGGGCATCAAGCAACTCTCCGTACTAAAAAGCAAGCAGCGCAGCTACACTCCTCCTTCAGCCGCGCTCTCCTCGTAAGTAGTTCCCCCTACTTACGAGGATTTTTATCTTTTAAGGCGGCAGAATTCATGCAAACGTTAGTCTAAATAGGGTAAAATATTGATAACAAGAACGTTCTTCTAAGTCCTCTTTTAGAGTTTCGTATCGTTCGACGAGTAAAACTAGAAGCATTCGGTTATAACCTCCAAACCGTAAAGGGAGTCATATGGCGTCAAACATCGAAGAAATCACGGCAAAGCTGACAGATTCAGCTATGCTAAACTCAGATGAGGCAGAATCGTCAACTGTCGAAAAAGAAACAGTCGCAACTGAAGCAGCCAAGACTGAATCTGGCAAGAAGGGTACAGCCCAGGATCGCATCCAAGAGCTAGTCGCAGAACGGGAAGCGTTCAAGACCAAGCTTGTAGAGGCGGAAAACAAGCTGTCCCAAAAGGATGGTGAAATCCATAGTCTCATCGACTCCGTAAAGCAGCGCGAAGGCGCAGCCCGAGTAGTTGACAAGATCAATGCACTTCACTCTCAAGGCAAGTTCAAGGCCGAGATCGAGGCAATCGATGCCGCGATTCGAGGCGTAGATCAGGATGCATCACAGATCGCAGCAGCAGCGGAGACAACTCCAAAGGTGCCCGTATCAGGTGATCTTCTTAAGTTCCAGCAAGAGGCGGCGCGTGACCGAGAGGAAGCGCTGAACGCAATTGCGGCACAAAAGAATGAACTTCTACTCATGAAGTCGCAGCTAGTCGTTGAGAAGCTATTCGGCAATCTTCCAGACGCAGACTACAATGAACAGGATCGAAAGGTGTTGCAGAACGCCTTGGTAGATCACGTTGATTGGGAAGCAATTGAAAACGATCCGAATGCCCTAGAGGCGGAGGTCGCCAAGGGTTTCCAGAGCACCGTATCATGGTATGGTGATCCACGCGGCAAGTTGTCACAAACCAAAACACAAACAGATACAGGCGAGTCTCAGCAGACTAAGACACCTGACGTTGTGGACTATTCGAAACTAGAGCTTGGTAAGATCGTCAAGGAAACCAAGGGCAACAAGGAAATCTTTCGCCCTGCAATCTCCGACAACGAATTCCAGGCCCTTTTGGCAGATGAACTCAAGCGATCAGGGGCTAAGCGCTAAGACGATTGTAGCCTCGTAACTAGGATTCTTTTCAATGGAAACATTCGCAACATTAGGCGATATGCTCCTTCGACGCTATGTGGTTGACTTCATCGCACAGATGCAGCAACTATCTACGCCGATCTATTCGCAGCTACGTGAAGACTCACGCTTCACACCAAGCGGCGATGGTGCATACTTCGCAGTACGACTAGACGGTAACGAGGCGGGCGGCGGTTGGCGCGGCACTGACGACAACACGCTACCTTCTGCCGGCAACGAGCGCATCAAGACGCACCGCGTACGTCCTAAGAAGTACTACCACGTAGTAAGCTTCTCAGGTCTCGCAGAGAGCGTTTCGCGCCGAGGCGGTGAAGAGGCTTTCGCTTCCGCAATTACTGATGCCATCTCGGCATCAGTCAAGCGCGCAGGTGCAAACTTCGAAGTAACCTTCCTTCGCGGTGACGGTACTGGTCGTCTGACAAACGTCAGCGGCGGTCAGACGGCAACAACGGTCAACGTAGACGACGCTCGCCCATTCCGTGTGGGTCAGGTAGTTGTGTTTCTCAACAACACAACTGGCCTGAAGACCGCCGGTCCTGCAACTGTTACAGCACGTTCTGTACCAGGCGCAACGATCACTGTTTCGCAGTCGGTCACAGTCTCGGATGACGACGGCATCTACATCTCTGGCGAGCAGTCGGAAGCGGCAGCACCAGCAGAGGTAACAAGCCTCGGCCTCCCGGCCATCATCAACAACACGGGTACGATCTACAATCTAAGTCGATCAACATACCCAATTCTCCAGTCTCAGGTCATCGCTGCATCGAGCACATCGCTCGACGAATCGATGCTTAGACGACTCCGCAAGCGCCTGCTAGTGGAAACTGACACGGGTTCGATGGAAGGCTTCGTTTTCATCAGCAACTACGATCAGTTCGACCGTTACACAGAGCTTGCACTGTCGTTCCGCCGCTTCAATGACATGAAGCTGGAACTTGGCGCGGATCAGGCCATGACTACCTTCGAGGGCCGACCATGGCACATCTCGTGGGCAGCAAAGCCTGATGAGGTGTACATGCTTCGCACAAACGCAATTGTTCGCGGCGTGGTTCGCCCACTGTCGATCGATGAGCGCGTGAACATGGCATGGCAGCCTGGCATGGATTCTTTTACTGTCCTTTTAAAGTATTACGGCGAAAACGTCGCCCGGCTCGTGAACCAAACAGCGAAAATTACGGGTCTGTCAATTCCTACGTACTAACGGTCTAACTACTTGATTTTATTGAGAATTTAGGTTCTCACTGCACATCTAAGTAGTCCCGGAAAAGCCAATCTTAGCGGGTTGGCTTTTCAAATGTAAAAATAACAACCTCTAAAATAATAGGATTTATGCTCCCCACGAAGGAATGGCCCTTTAAGTTGAAATAATTGAAAAAATAGCGGATATACTATGAAAGAAAGGAGATAGTCGTGCGTGGAACCGTTTATGTCATTCAAAATCAAAAAAATAAAAAAATCTATGTCGGGCAAACCAAATCGGGTCATCCACAAGAAAGATTTAATCAACATAAACGTTTATCACGAACAGGAAAAGGGAGTATTCTTCATGCTGCAATGCGTAAATACGGTGAAGATTCCTTTTTATTAATTGAAACTATAGATACTGAGTGGAGCAATCTAAACCCTCTTGAAAAAGAAATAATTCTAAAATATAATTCAATTCAACCTAATGGGTATAATATTCTTGCTTGGGGCAGTATATCTAATTTAGATGAAGGCTGGTGGAAGGGTAAAGAACGGGCAGAATCCACTAAACAAAAAATGTCTAAAACTAAAAAAGAGCAATATGAAAATATGACTGAAGAGGACCAAGAAGCATTAAAGGAACAAGGCCGTCAGGCTTATTTAAATCTACCTGAAGAAACAAAAGAACGAATAAGAGAAGAACAATGTTCTTGGTGGTCTAATATGCCAGAAGAAGAAAAGAAAACGTTCATATCAGGTCAGGCTGCTAAACGAGTAGGCCATCTTGTATCCGAAACTACCAGGAAAAAAATATCCCTCTCTAATAAAGGCCGCATGCCATCAGAATTAGCCGTCCAACGCAGCCGAGAAACCAGGCTAGGCTCCCATCACACCGACGAAACGAAAGCCAAGATGTCTGCTGCTAAATTGGGCAAACTCAAATCAGAAGAAACTAAAGCTAATATGACGCTCGCTCAGCGTAATAAAAGGACTCCTGAACAAATTGAGCGAGTATTAAAAATCAAAGAAATGTTAACTCAAAATATGAGTCTGAATAGTATTGCCGTCATTGTTGACTGTACGGCAGAATATGTTCGAAAGGTGCGAAAAGGTCAACGCGGCAGAGGAATATAAGGTTACTCAGACGGTCTTGAAAACCGTCGCCAACCTTCACGGGTTGAGGGTCAAATCTTCCGCCTTTCGCGGGCTTAGTGCGCATCAAAGAATATTGCGTAGTAGCATAATTGGTAATGTTTCTCCCTGTTAAGGAGCATTATGTAGGTTCGAATCCTACCTGCGCAGCCAATATTGGATTTGTAGTGCCGCACACGGCAAGCTGTGAATCCTTCGTATTTGCCCCTCTAGCTCAAATGGTGGAGCAGCGCACTTGTAATGCGCGGGAGAGGGTTCGATTCCTTCGAGGGGCACCATTATATTTGCAGCTTTACTCAATAGAGAGTACTATATAGACAGGTAAACGCCCATTAGTACCGTAAACGTACAGGGATTCCAACTAAGGGATGAGCCTCGACTAGAGGACTCCTTTTTAACAAAGAGGTAATACAAATGGCACGAACAGTTCAGACTCGATTCAAGAGTGCTCTCCCAGGTTCAGGTTTTGATTCCAGCGGCTCCGCACGACAAGGAAAACGGCGCGTAGTTGGTCAGATCTCGGTCACCAGCTACACAAGCGTTGGTGAGTCTCTGACAGCAGCAGATCTTGGTCTTTCAACTATTGACTACATCGCCATCCGCCACAACGACCAGGCAGGCGGTAAGGAAGGTTCAGAAGCACGATTCGTTGAGTATAACAACTCAACATCTGACTTCTACATCGTCCAGGCAGGCAAGCCAGCAACGGCCGGTTCACACACCCTACAGTTCGAAGCTTTCGGTGATGCACTCGACGCCCCTGAGTTGACCTAAGACTCTATAAGATAAACCCCCACCTGGGAGAAACCGGACAATCAATAATCCGGTAGTACTTCAGGTGGGGATCTTTTCTATATGCGAAAATACAGAGATTTTACAGGATTCAGATTTAATCAATTAACTGTTATTGGTCTAGAAGGCAGACGTAATGGTCCTTGTAATCAAGCAAAGAAATCTATGACCTATAATGAATTTATTGGATATTTAAACAATTTAATGGCATTTAGAAAGGATCTGTAATGAGTATTTGTATTGTCACTGATTCAGAACTAGAAACCCCCTTTAACGCGGCTCATATTTGCTGGAGCAAGTTCAACTACTATGCTTCCGGAGATACAGTCAACGTGCCCGTCGGTTGCCAGAGCGCAGCAGTCTTACCCCCAACAGGTGCAACTGCTCCGACCATTTCAATTTCAGCAGGCGCAAGCGAAGACACTCTAACCCTAACGGGTGGAACTCTTGGCACAGGGCTGCTTTTAGTGTCCCGCCACGGCGGCAACCCAGCCGGCGCGCGGTGATTCATGTCAAGCAAAAGTATTTTGTAAAGGAAGAAATCAATGGATAATCCAGTCAACTCACAAGAGATCACATTCTTCAAGGGATACCACTACGTCCTATCTGCTTTCCATTACGGCGCAAGCGGAGACACCGTGAAAGTCCCACTCGGCTGCCTATCAGCAGCAGTACTTACCCAAACAGGTACAGCACCATCAGCCGTCATCACAGCAGGTTCTCTTGCCGACGGCGTTGATTCCGTTGCTCTAACAGGCGGCACAGTAAACAACAGCGGTTGCGTGATGGTATCACGACACGCTGGGAATCCGGCATCGGCCCGGTAACGAGGTAAACAATGGCATTACTTGTTCCAACACTACAACAGTTCCTTGATCTTCGAGACGGCACTACCATTGGAATTACCAAGGTGAAGCTTCTTTCAGCAAGTGATACCCTCACAGTTCCTAAGCCAGCGAACACGACAGCAAATGCTTCCGTATCTGTAGTTCGAAACGCAGGCGAGGCCGCTGTAACAGCAACACAGTCAGCACAGACTGTTACTTTAGTCGGTACAGCCGGTCAAACAATTACTGTTGTTACACTACACCAGTTCGTCAACAGTGGAGCTGAAGCCTAAAGATGGCTAAACCTCTAAACTTGACAAATTCCCGATTTGGTCGATTAGTCGCAAAACGATCAGTAGGTCAAAATAAATATGGAAGTATTTTATGGGAATGTGTTTGTGACTGTAGTGCTTTGGTAATTAAAAATACCCGAGACTTACGTTCAGGTAATACAAGATCTTGCGGATGTTTAAATGTTGAATTATCCACTCAACGTCTTAAAACAATTGCTGGGTGGAATAAGTTACCATTAAAAGAGGCTGCACGAAATACCGTTTACCGTCAGTATCAAGCTAATGCAAATTCTAGAAATATAGAATTTTCACTAACAGTTGATGAATTAGAAAAACTAACCCAACAAAACTGTCATTATTGTACTAAACAACCAAATCAAATTTGTAAAAATTATAATAACGTGGGTGATTATGTATACAATGGTATTGATCGTGTAAATAATGACATTGGGTATATCTTAAGTAATTGTGTGCCATCCTGTGGTCCCTGTAATCGGGCCAAAGATGCAATGACATATAATGAGTTTAAGTTGTGGATAAAATCAATCTATAATAATTTGATTCAGGAGATAATATGGCAACAGTAGGTTTCCAAAAGAAAGCATCCCTAGGTCCGGTACTAGTTGAAGTAGTACATCTTACATCAGTTACTAACGGTGACTCTTTCACCACAGTGATGCAACGTCCTTCATTCGTTTCAGTAAGCGAAGACGGCACGAGCGCTACCACGGTTGCTACTACGGCTTCGGTTTCAGGCCGAACTGTGACATTGGTCAATGCATCAATGAACGGTACACAGTCTGCAACTGTCCTAGTATTCGGCTTTTAAGCCTAAACTAACTCAGTTATGCGGGAGAAGAAGTATCCGTCGAACTCGGAGCGGCTTAAGGCTAACCCAGAAAAGCAAGTAAAGAGCCCTCTCCCTAAAGATCTAAGACCCAATGGTTTCATAACTCGACAGCTAACGCCAGGGATCGATCTTCCTGCTGGTTTCATTGCTGACATTAGATGTATCGATAGTAATCTGTTCTTCGTATTTCACAAGTACCGAGTTAATTACGATGATGTTGTAAATCGTTACTACGGTTCATTGGAAGATCCGAGAAATCCGATTGGTGAATTTGCTGGGAATGAGATTTGGGGCTGGGTACTGACGGATAACACCGGCAAGCCAATTCCCGAAATGCAATGGCACATCTGGAGTCTTAAAAAGGACTTCGGATATTCTCACGTCGCGAACATCGCGTCACAAAATCCTGACCACCTGAAAAGAATTGTTTACCGCCTAGGTAGGGAGAAGCGGTACAAGGAGCGCTACGGTGCACTTGAATGGAACAAGCAGATGCGTCGAGATGAAGCAGATCACCAAGCGAAACTGCAAGATCAAAAAGACCAAGAGTACTTCGATATCACCAACGAAAACAAGTGGCTTTTACGCAAAGCTCAAGAGAATATGGAACGCGGCCAAGTAGCTGCTACCAATCCGACCAAGGAAATCATCACATCATTTCCTGGTCAGACCAATCGAACCAAGATCGTTAGACCCCTTACAGACAAAGAGGGCGGGTTAGTTACTGGATCTGATTGTGACTAGTAATCATGCTATGCTCGAAGTGTAAACAGGACAAGCCAAAGACAGATTTTTATAGTAATCAGTCTAGAGTGACTGGTTTATCCCATTATTGCAAATCCTGTACTAGCGCAAGAGATAAATCTTACTACAATCGCAATAGCGTTGTCATCAAGCACAAGGAAATCGCTAGGGGAGCTGGTATCACCGTAGACCAGTATATTAATCTTAAGGCTACCTACGGAGACAGTTGCAATATCTGTGGCGTCACGACGAATGTTAATGATATAGCACTCGCATATGATCATAACCATACAACAGATAAGTTTAGAGGCTTTCCTTGCACAAACTGCAACAAGGGCATTGGTCACTTCAAAGACGATCCTGATTTACTAAGGAAAGCCATTAAATATCTTCAACGAGGGGATACATGGCAAAAAGCCTTGGCGAATTCAGAACAGCCATTAGACGTTATCTAAAAGAGGCCAACGCCGCAACATCGTATTGGGATAACGACTTTCTCGATTCTATCTTCAATGCGCAGTACCGTAAACGCAGTGCTGAACTCATCATGGCATTCGAAGGCTGGTTCGTATCAGTGGTCACCCGTGATATCACGGCAGAACAGGCCCGCTATGCTTTCCCTGATGGCATGCAGCGAGTCCAGAAAATGGAGCTTGTTCGATTAGACGGCCGTACGGTGCCAATCCTGCGCTATGAGCGCCACCGGGAATACAACCCGGCATCCAACTCCGGTTCATCGGGAGAGTCGTACTTACCATCATGGCGACTCCAAGGCAACGGCTTCGTGCTAGAGCCAGCCCCAACCGAGTCCGTTTCCAACGGCCTTCAGTTGGAGTATGCTGGTATTCCCGTGGCTATAACTACGGAGACAGATTACCTGCACCCAAGCTGGCCCGAACTCTTTGAAGAGCTTCTGATCCTAGATACCGTTGTGGCATGTTTTGATGCAGAAAGCAACCAGGAGTCAGGTCTTGTTCGTTCAATTCTGCGCCAGCGCATGGAGTGGGAGGAGCAGTTCGAGCGATTCATCGAGCAGCGTGCAATCAGTACGCAGGAAGTAGAACCGTTCATTGTTTATGAGGATAGTTAATGTTGACAGGGGACGAGAAGAAGGAACGAACGCGTCTTACACGATTCAAGTTTCGTGCTAAGAATCCCAATTACGATAAGGAATGGGCAAAGGCCAATCCTAAAAAGATTAAGGACGCACAATCGAAATGGTATAAGGCCAATCCCGAAAAGTCGCCGTGAAGAACCGAAGAAGGCATTTGAAGGCAGTGTATGGTCTGACGGAAGTTGAATTCAATCAAATAATTGTATATCAACTTGGACGGTGTGTTATTTGTCAGGACACATTTATTGGTATGCCTCATGTATATCACAATCATTCCACAGGTAGAATACGTGGCCTTCTTTGTGCGCCATGCAATAAAGGCATTGGTTTACTCAGAGATGATCCAAATCTTATGCGTAAAGCTATTTATTATCTTGAGAAAGAAAGTGTGTAATGGGTGAACGTTCTCCGTTAGCCTTTATAAATTTACTCAATTTTATAGGTTTAAATACTAAGAGCAGCAACGAAGTCAAGCAAGATCTGAGCGTCTCGGAATCGATCAACACTGATTTATTCCGAAAGTACGGAGCTGTATCGAAGTGCTTTGGTTCTTCCCGAATTCTCAATTCTGTCTATACAGAGACAGGGGTTGCAAAGAAAATTTCATGGCTAGGCTTCTGGAAGAACACCGCCCTCAATGGTCAGACTGATCGCCAGATACTAGCAGCAGCCGGCACTAAAATCCAGCGAGTCGAAACCAACGGTACGCTAACCCCTCTCACAGGCGCAGGTATGAACATCACCGAGACCTGGCTAGAGGGCCGAGTTCACCAGCACCAAAAAGCTGGTGACCTCATGCTAATTACCAATCAGAATCCAGATCTGATCGGTGACGGCAACACTCTCATCAAGTACGATGGTCTAGAGATCACACGATGGGGTTTGCTCGGTCCGGGTAACGAATCTAATGTTACCAAGCGGATCGACACCGTAGGTGGAACTCCGCCTATCGGTCCGAACAACACATGGATTCCAACTAACGGCACTGCCGTGTCCGATCTCACCACCACACGAGACGGCCAGGCAATCTCGCTAACGAAAACTAACGCTGCCGTAACCAATGCCTACATTGAAGAGTGGATGTCAAGCCCACTGATCGGACATAATAAACACGACAGTGCCGTGCGCGTGTATGCCTTCATCCCTCTTGGCGAGCTTACAAAGCTTTCGAATGCAGACGCCATCAGCATCCAGATGACATCAGACAGTATGCTGAACGCAGGCATCACGGTCCCCAACTTCGGTTCGAACTTTTACATTTGGGACATCCCGATCGGTGAACTATTCGAAGGCTGGAACCTCCTGGAACTTGGCTTCAGTGATGATGAAACGTCCATTGCTTTCGATGAGCATCTGACCATCATTGGTTCCCCAATCATCACCCAGCTTCGTGGTATTCGCCTGGGCTTCAACTCCCGCACGGTTGCAACCCTACCCGCAGGCATCCGCTTCAGCCAACTTGAGAGCTTCACCCGAGGCAATGCTACTGTAGCAGCCGGCGCCGCAGGTGCAGTGTTCAACAGTGGCGGAACGTTCAGCTACAAAATCACGTTCATTTCAAAGCAGGGCTTCGAGAGTAACGCTGGCCCTCAGACTGCCAACATCCTGACGGTATCAGACCTGGCTTCCCTTGAATTAACAGAGATACCAGTATCGGCTGACCCTCAAGTCATCGCGCGCGGTATTTATCGCACTGTTGCAGACGGCAGCCTTTGGATCTTCGTTGATCGTATTGACGACAACGTTACAACCACATTCAGCGACACTATTTCTGACGAGGCTCTTGGTTCTCTGACTCCACCAGAAGCCGGCGACGTGTCTTCAGACAACAGCCCGCCACCCCCATTCGCGATCATTAAGTACTGGAAGCGGACAATGTTCGGTGCAGGCGATCCAAGCAATCCAAACTCATTGTTTTGGTCAAACCCTGATGACGTTGAAGGCTGGCCACAGTTGAACACAGCGGTACTAGACGGCAAGATCACTGCAATCTACGAGACCTACTCGTCTCTAATTGTAGCCACAGAGCTTGGAATCTGGCAGGTATCAGGCGACAATCCGGACTTCCGTACAGACAAAATCATCACCGGCATCGGTTGTGTAGGCAGAAGAGCGGCAGGTGAGACTCGCATTGATGGCTGGCAAACGGATCGAGACGGTGTTCGCGTCTATGATGCTAACAACCCCAACAAGATCTCGGAGCCTATTCGCGACAAATTCGATACATTCAATCACCTCTTCTTTGAGCTTACACATTCTGCTCATAGCAAGAACAACAACTGCATCGTCTTCTGCTTCACTGGGGCGACTCCATACTCCTACAACGCAGACAACTACGTCTACCAGTACCCCGTCGATGAGATCGGTCAAGGTTGGTGGTGGCAGCTATCCCTTCCAACCAGCGTGAACATCCTGGACATGGAAGAGACCGAAGACGACAACGGTGACTTCCACTTGCTATTCGGTAGTACAGATGGTATGATTTATGAACTGTTCGACAAGAATGCCAAATCCTGGGCTACAGCTACAGCCGAGGAATCGATCGTTTGCCGATTTAAGACGAAATGGTTGCGCCTAGGCCAGCTAGGTCAGAACTCTGATGGCGTGAGCGGTCGTGTATCCCCACGCCTGATCGAAGCCATCTCAGACGGCGACCCTTGCACATGGAACATCACTATGGAAACAGCCACAGGTCCGAACCAGGCAACGGCTACAGACAGCAAGACCGTGCCCGTAGTATTCGGCGATAACAATGAGAAGTTGATGCGTTATCCCGTCAAGCACAACTTCCAGCCAGGAGAGTATGTACGTATTACAGCCGAGCAAAGCACGATTGACATTGACTCAATGCTTCTAGCCTTGAGACTTCTGTTCAAAGTGCAGCCTGGCCAGTTCCCGATCGAATCGGGCGCGTTCAACAGTGCCTTGTAATACTATGTTAAAATCTATACGTAAGATATTACAGGGCAACGATTTTGACGACTATAGCTAAAATAAGTAGTTACTAAAATGGCAGGTAATGTTGGCCGATACCAGATTGGTCGCCCCCTACAGGACGTACGATTACGTAACTGGCCGGCAGGCAAAGTCGCCCAACTGAAGCGGGCTGTTGAGTTGATGGAAAACGAACTCAACAGTACGATGGCCTCACAGGTTGACCAGGGACAGGCAAGAGTACTCTCACCTAAGGTTCCCGTAGTCACAGGTCTGACCATTCGCGCTGGATTCAAGAACTTCCTCATCACGTACAATGCAGCCAAGGGTATCCAGGATTTGCTGTTCTACGAGATCCAGAAGGACGCTACCCCTAAGTTCGCGAACCCAACCACGTTCACGATCCCGCAGACTACGCTGACCATTCCGACAACTACAGAGCACGAGACGGTCTATTTCCGAGTCCGGGTCATCAACTCTAAGTTCCAAGTAGGACGATGGTCAAAGACTGCCACTGCCACTGGTAGCAGCAACTTCCGTATCTCCGTAGTACGTCAAGCAAAGCAGGCTGTGCCTTTGACTTGGGCTACCCGAGACAACTGGTTCAACATGGCTTTCGCTACATATTCGCCAACCGCCGCAAGCATGTGCCTCCACATTCACGCGGGCGTTTGGACGAAGTGTACTGCCGTAAAGACTCCAACTACAATGGCGGCCACGACGCAATACATAGTAACGAATACCAACGAAGTGAACTTCCGAATCCTACGTAATGGGGTTGAAATGACCAACGTTGGTACTATGAACGTTCAAGGTTCAGCTTCATATCTCCTTCGTGCTGAAGAGGAAGATACTCAGTATCAGCAGGAACGAGAAGAGCAGACTGACGTTCACACAATCATTACTCCATTCGAAACCTTCGTAGGCAACGAAGCATCAGTCGTCTATACGCTACAGGCCATGCTAGTAGGTTCAGGTAGCAGCCGAACAGCGAGCGGCAACGGCGTTGTAACCCTAGACGAAGCAACAGTCGTGATCGATTGTTTCGATGTTGTTGAGATTGTGCAGAGCTTCTAATGTCAACATCAAGTGATCCAAAGATTCCACTACGGGGCATTGCTGCCCTGTTCGATCATCTTGATCCTGGTGTCAAAGCCAAGCTAGCCTCAGCCTTCGGTGAAGCCGAAGACTTGATGGACTTCCACGCTCTGTCAACGATCGACAAGCAGGATAGACGTAAACTATCTGGATTGATTGCCTCTCCTGTACTTACGACTGCAACGAACAACCGGGGCTTCGACGTTTCTTGGCGACGCTTAGATGATCGACGCATTTCATCCTACGAAGTCCAAGTATCGTTCTCAAGCAACTTCTCTAACCCGGACTCCTACAATATCGTCGATACCTCGCTGTCTCTAGAGGGCATCGGCACTACTGTATACGTGCGCGTACGTGGAGTGCGTTTCAATGGCGACTGCGGTCCTTGGTCAGACACAGCCACGATCGACGCTTTTGCGACATCAGCCGGTCCTGTAGTCTACACCCGAGGCTTGAACGACATCCCTGCGTTCTACATTGATGGCTCAGTCCTCTCGGCACCTGGACCTATTCAACATCTTGACGTTACCCCTCAGCGAATCAACGGTGGCATTCTCGTATTTGGTTCTTGCAACAAAACAGCAACAGTTCGCCTGAATGGTTCGCTGGTTACCAACTCCAATGGTGGAGGTTTCGGTCCAGTCTTCCTCACTCACGGCTCGTTCAACTTCTCAAAGGCAGATAACGTATTCCCTAGTGCCGTAGTCAATGCGGGAGCAGGTATCGGCACCTTCACTGGCTGGTCCAACTTGCTCAACGCTGCCGGAACAATGGAAACAGATTACTCTAACGTTGGTCTAGCTAGCACCGATTACTTCCAAGAGGGTCTCGTACCTGGACAGTCTCTTGCAACCCGATTCCTACGATTGTCAAACTTCGGTCTAGCCGTTCCAGGAGGTAACACTATTGTAGGTATCGCAGTCACTTTCACTGGTGGATGGTTTGGTGGTGACGTTACAAAGTCTATTCCTTCTTTGCGCGCACTACAACTGATTGATGGTGGCACTCCTCGTACCTTCTCACAAACAACTGACTTCCCATGGCCAGGTACGGGCACATTCAACTATACATCACCACCAGCATCGGGGGCGATTCCATTCGTTACCTTCGGGGGTGTCAACGATCTATGGGGCGAAGTAGCGGGCTTCTGGACGCCTGCCAAGGTCAACGCTGCTAACTTCGGCGTACAAGTCCAAGGTCGAGTTCGTCGAAAGTTCAATGACGTCGCAGGCGATCAGCGAATTTGGATGTACGGTATGACTACAGTTGTCTACTCAATCAGTCCTAATTTCGTTGCGCATATTAACGTATTCACAGAGGGTCCCCTTTTGAACCTTACTTTGAACGTGATCGAATTTGGAGAGGAACTAGTACTTTAATGGACTCGGTAGTCCCGCGTAACAGTATTCCCTCGATGGCCGCAAAGATGCAGTCTCTTCGAGTTGACGACAAGGCCGAAAAGGCTTTGCTGGTACGCATTGGTACGCTAATCGATACCATCGTCGAAGCTCAACGTGGTTCAGCTAACGCCCCCGGCAGCATCCCACGTAAGGCCAACGTTAACAACCTAAAGAAGCCTAAGCCTCTAACAGGCGCATCGGAAAACATCTTCAATGGCGCTTCGGTCTCGATCGATGCTAGCTCTTCGGCTGTAAATCTCAGCCACTACGAAGCACAGATCGATAGCAACTCGAACTTCAACGCTCCTACAACCAAGGAAGTCTTTACAACAGGCACGACTTTCAAGGGTTTGGCTACATCCACGCAGTATCACATTCGCATCCGACCTGTCACCAAGAACGGCCAGGTAGGTGAATGGGCTATTCTGGATTCCGTACTAACAACGGGTCAGACGGAAGGTGCGGATTTCGACGGAGACAATCTAGGCTCGGTTGTACTGAGCAAAGCGTTCACCTTCAGTAGCAGCACCCAGGACATCTTCTGTGCGGCTGCGGTAGGGGCAATTGACATCGATGCAACCCATCCCCCTACAGGTACCAGTGTTGAACACAATCACGTTGCTCTGGATACCGAAGTGGACATCATCGATCGACGAATCGGCGTAACTACGGTAGCTATCGAGGGTATCACCCTCGAAGGTATAGCTCTACGACTGTAGGTCCCAATCACAGGCGGAGGCTCGTCTTTTTCAGATATGCGTCTAACCCGAGCCAACCCGATTATCTTTTTCAACCTCATGCAAGCGGAGACGGGTGTCACCTTCCCGGTGAACTACTCCTTCGACGTACAAATCAGCATTGCTGGCGGTAGTTTCGTCAACAGCGTCAAAGACGCAGTGTGGGTGCAGTTCTAAAGGCAACCATCTATACCGATAAGGTAAAATAAAGTAGAATCAACCTTTTCAAAGGAGTATTATGGGTGACGGACCATCCGACGCCAATGCCATGCTGCGGTTGAGCAACATTGCCAGCCAGCAGCCAAACGAAATTCGAGAACGACGTACAGCAGCCGAAGATACGCTAGCGGGCATCACCGCCGATCTTGGCAAGCCCGGCACGTACAGTCTACCTGCGTCCCAAGATCCAAACGCACCCAGCGCTGCCCCAACGTCGCCGACTGCGGATGCGCCAGACGACTTGTTAACACGAGACAACGTAACCTTCAACCGCAAGGAAGATACAAAGAGGTACGACAAGCTGCTCAAGAAGGGTTACTCTAAGGATCAGGCTATTGGCATGATCCCTGGTGCCGTTGATAACACTCAGGACAGCATCTTCACAAAGCAAACTACAAAGGCTGAAGGTGCAGGCACAGGCTTCGGTGCAGTTGGAAAGACTACCAAGTTAGATCCCAACAAGGCTAAGGCCAAGCTAGAAAGCAGCAGCATGTTCCGTCAGGTTAGTCTAATGACGGCTGAGTCGGAACAGCTGTTGAATCGTACAGGTCCACTGTACGATGAAATGATGAAGAGCACTCAGCTACCGATCATCGAAGGTGCCGCAGCAGCCGCTCGTGAGAACACTGAGAATCTTCGCCAGGCTATGGCTCGTGGGGGTGCTGCGCGAACAGCAGCTTTCGCAGCCGTACAGAAGATCCGTGCTCAAAATCAGATCAACGTACAAAAGGGTCAGGCCCTCGCGCAGGCGCACTTGAACCTAGATATGTGGGCACGAGACAATGCCAAGAACGTAATCAACTTCGCTACCAATTGGGCACAGAACCAAGCAGGTATTCGCGAGTCGTATCAGAAAGCAATGGACCACGCATCTGACCTGATGTCTGAGAGCGCCCTGCCTTTCATGTTCGCAACCCAGCAGAAGAGCTTCGAGTACCGACAGATGCACTCAGCAGAGCGCCGAAGCAAAGTTACCAAGTGGGTAAACTTCACCCTTGGTATCGCAGCAGCCGTTGCAACGTACGGTAAGAACACCGGTCTACTTGAGCAGGCCAACTCTCAAATCGCTGGCAACAGGGTCGGCTCTTCAGCCTTTGCTGGATCTGATCCAAATGCTCCAACCAGTGCTCTTGGCACCGCAGATTCAGGCCAGGGAGGTCTATTAACTTCTGACCTCAAAGGCACAAGCGCCTCTTCACTATTCGGACTATAATCCATGCCTAGTGGCTTTTACGACGCAAAGAATGTTCCCGACTACGGTGTAGGCGAGATGGGTCAAAACATCCAGAAGGTTACCGCTGCAATCGGCGGCATCTTCCAGGAGCGGTACCAACAGAAGCAGTACCAAGACTTCATTGATGGTCCACAGAAGGACTACGAAGCCAAGCTACACCAGGTGCAGGACCTTCTACTAGATGAGACCAACCCTGAAGGTCCGTCACAGGGCATCAAGATGATGTCTGGTGCACTGTCTACCTACATGGACGAAGCCGGTCGCTACAAGAACAACCCGCTCATCTCTGGTCGCGCACAAGCTGCGTTTCAGGGTAACAACTACATGCTTCATCAGATCTTCACATCGAAGATGAATGAAGCCAAGATCGCATATGGCGAAGCTACGACAAAGCGCATGAACGTATCGAGCGCTGCGACTGTACAGGAGACTCAGGCACGAACTGGTCTCATCAACGAGCAAACTGCACAACTCAAGGCCGGCAGGATAGGTGTCACACCAAGCGGCCGGCTGGGCAAGGCATCTAGTGCCAAGGGTGGCCCCCAGTTCCTCACTGGTGGTCCGGGCATGATCGATCCGAACGCTCCTGCCGATACGCAGCTTGACCAAGCATACGCCTCAGCTTCCGCCAACCTGACCAACCCTGGGAACAAGGCTCAGCAAGATCAGCGTGCTGCTGAAATGAACGGCATTCGCAAGAGCCTCGCACAGCAGGATGTCATTGCCCGAGCTGCGCGTGGCGAGCAGCGTGACATCTACGACATACAGTCCGACACTACAAAGCAGGAAGCATGGGACCCAACCAACGAGAAGCACATCAGCGAAGCTGAAGCTCTGGTCGATCCTGAGGATGTCAAGAACCGCTACATCTACACCAAGATGCGCGAAGAGCAGCCTCTCACAATGCCTGGCGTAACGCCGGAGATGATCGACCAGAAGTACGGTTGGATGAAGGACCCTGATCTTGCAAATCCAAACGCACCTGTAACACGCGAGATGTCTGAAATCAACGTTGGCAAAGTTCTCCTTGGACAGGACGGTTGGAACGTCCTGACTGATCAGAAGACAAAAAAGGCACCTCTGGACCTTACAGATGCAGCTAAGAACCTACCCAACGATTTCACCCAGCTACAAGGCCCACTACGCCGAGGTATGGATGCAGCCGTAGGTTCGATGGTTACAGGTACCGTGATGCCAAAGACCGCAGATGAAGTGAAGGCTCTCATCAAGGCATCGCTCAAGGCCGTCGCTGGTCAGTACATCGGTGGTGGTCATCCGAATGACAAAGTACACCCCGGTGTTCTCAAGAGCCGTTATGCAGCAGCTAAGTTTGTCGATGCTATAGCCGACAAGTACAGCGAGAGCATCGCCGAGCGGCTTGGCTTGAATCAGGGTAAGGCAAAGGCAGAGGAGCCAAAGAGCGGCTTCAATCTTCCAACAAAGCTTCTTCGCGAGTACACCCCACTCGGCGACCTAGAAGACATTCTCGGCGGTGCAGCCGAAGTAGGTAAGAGCCTACTAGGTAAATTGCAAGAATAATCAATGGCTGAGCCGTTAGAACCAGGTCTATTGCAGCCATCGGCTCCCGCTGATAGTCTACTAGCCCCAGCAGAAGAAGCACTCTCTTCTCGCATGGCCACCATGACCGATTCTGTTATCGGCCGCGTCCACGAAGCGCTTGGCCTGACCTACCCTTCAGCCGTGGACCCTATGCAGCAGATCCCTGATACAGACTTCGATGACCAGGCTCGAAAAGTAACGGAGAACTTCAAGGGTCAAGAGGCAAAGCGTGCTGCGACATTCCACGCAGACGTTGTGCCGCCTCCTGATCCGGATTCAGGTGTTGATACGCTTGCTATCACACGCAACGCTGTCAATTTCATGTTCCATGACCCGATGGCCCTTGCAGGCGTTACGTGGGACACGGAGCACGTCAATTGGTCCCTTGCAACGATCCGAGACATGGTTGCAGATCACCCGTACCGAGCCGGCCTTGCAGCCGCAGGTACACTCGCCCCGCTGGCTGCCGGTGGCTACCGCCTGATGAAGGCCGGTGCCATTGCAGACATTGCCGTGGATGACCTCATGTTAGCCGGCCTGGTCGATGATACTGCCAGCTACAGCAAGCTGACGGCCCAAGGCAAAAAGCTTATTCAGGGTCAGGCTCAGCAGGTCGGCAAGCTCAAGGCACTGCGAAGCGCAGTAGCCGATGGATCTGCCTCTGCATCTGATCGTGCGCAGTTAAACTTCTACGAGGCATTCGGCAACACCTACCTAGATGCTCATACTAATGCCGAATTGAATCCGGCTGGAACAATCTCGCAGTGGCAGGAGAAGGCCAAGACATTAACAAGTGGCAAGGCCGTCAATGACATGATGGAGATGGCCAGCAACGTCAAACCGGACGAGGGAACCAAGGTTCTCCATGCCCTAAAAGACCCCGCCAGACTCTCAGATTTGAGCCCAGGCGCACGGGAATTCACTCTGGCATTCGGAGCCGAGGGTAGAGCCGAACAAGCGGCTATGCTCGATTCTGGCTTCATCGATGAGGAGACTGCTAAAAAGGTTGGTGACATCTGGTTCTCGACTCTTCGTAAAGACTCGCTACTGTTCAACGAAGGTGCAGCTACCAATCGTCTGAGTCTGGTCCGTCGCATTAGCACCGAGAGCGCAGCGGATAAGGGTAGGCTCCAGGTCATCAATATCCCTCGAACATCTAGCCCCCACCTGCTATCCCGCTCCCTGGACGAGGAAGGGGTTACCAGCCTCATCAAGCGCCAGCGTGCGAGTGAACACCTGCTGAAGGGAAAGAGTGATGCAGCCCTGAAGCTACTCGACCACCCTGACGACGCCGAAGCGGTCAATCTCATCAAGAGCGGCCGTGCTGATGAGGCAGCCAAGAAACTCGAAGAGATGAGTGGCGGCTTCATTGAAAGCGACCCACAGGAACTCGTGGCGCGCAGTCTTCTACAACAGAAGCTACTTCACCTGAACTACAAGACCCTACGTGATGTGGCAATGAACCCTGCCATCACGAAGACGCGCGAAGAGTACGAGGCTATGTCTCCTTCGATTCGCAAGTTCATGGTTCCCCTGGATCGCATGGAGAACTCAAGCGTCTTACGGCGTATGGTTGCCAAGTCCCAGGGCAAGGCCACAGTGGAGGAACTCGGATACGTACACTCGAACCTATTCAACGAGCTTGGCGGCATGATCAAGAAGGAGGCAGCCAGCGGTGCAGTCGATTGGCTGAAGGCCCTGACTGCTATTCACAAGACTTCGAAATGTGTAATTGCAGGTACTCGTATACTTACAAATAAAGGTTATTTAAAAATAGAAGAAGCATTTGAATTTAAAGACGGTTATCACTTTAATTTACCAGAAGAGACTCCTCTGGTTTGGTCTCCAGTACTAAATACTTGGGTGAAAGTAAATGCTTCTTATTTTTCTAAAAACGAACAAGTGTTTAAAGTATCGTTAAAAGATGGAACAGAAATAATTGGGACATCAGATCATCCATTACTCTCTCGTGGTGTTCCCGTTAAAATTAAAGATTTAAATGTAGGACAAGAAATTGATTATGCATTAGGCGGCGAATTTCCAATTCAATATCAAACAATTAATTTTCATCCATTTACTAAAACATTTGAAAAGTCTGGTGGCAGTAGTATCATATTTAATGAGGCTTTGGCTGAATTAATTGGTTGGGTTCTTGGAGACGGCAATGTTAGATCCAATGTAAAAGACAATCAATATATTAACATAACAATAGGAAATGAAGATAAAGATTATTCTTTATCAAGATTAGATTGCCTATGTAAAGAACTAAATATAACCTATAAAATAAGTCAAGATAATCGTAATAAAGTTCATTACTTTAAAATTCATAATACATTTTTAGTTAAGTTATTTAAACATATAGGTGCCATATATCAGGATAAAAGTAAAGAATTAAAAGTTCCAGATATTGTATTTAAATCCCCTAAAACTGTAATCACTGCATTTTTGCGCGGATTATTTGATACAGATGGACATGTAACTAAAAAAGGAGGAGGTAACTTAACCAGCATCAGTAAACCTCTATTAAAAGATGTTAAGATACTATTAGGCTGGCTGGGGATTCGAAGCGCATATAGCAAATCTGATGATGCAAAAACTGTTGTTATTTGTGGAAAAATTTGCAGTGCAAAAGAGCATTTTAGACTAAGATTTAGTAGTTTAAAATCTCGTTGTATATCAAATAATCTACAATTATTTGGTATGCCACGAAAAGCACATAGAATCCAAGATTCAATCAAAATTAGAAAAAAGAATAGAGATATTTACAAAAATAGAATTTCTTCTATTACATCATTTGGTCAAATGGATGTTTATGATATTTGTTTAGATGCACCCCATATCTTCATTGGAGACAATATTCCACAACATAATACGGCCCTCAACCCTTATTCACATGGACAAAATGTGATGGGTAACGGTGTGTTCCTTTCAATGGCAGGCTTCCACCCTTGGGAACCTGAGAACTTCAATCTGCTGCGTACCGGCTGGAAGGCTGTAGGCGACTGGCACGATGCACGGCGAGCCGGCAAGGCGATCTCTGAGATAACGAACCTCGGTTCGCTTGAGAGTAAGGTTGGAGGCAAGGCCGTCAATATTGCTGAAGAACTGATGAATCCGGTGCTCTCTGGGCCCCAGGGCATCTTGGACATGTCGTCTATGGAAGCCTCAGAGGGTATTCCTATTCTGAGTCGTATGTTCAATGAGGCCGAGAACCACCAGGTGCTTCTGAAGAAGTTCTTGACCGGCGTTCAGGTTGCTGCCAAGGCCAAGCTGCCAGGCAGGAAGGAAGGTTTTATCGAGAAACTATCGAACATGTATTCAGCCGAAGACTCTTCAATGAAGTTCGGCTATTACTTGCACCTACGCCAGAATGGTCTAAACCCGCTAGCCGCAGCTAATGAAGTTGCACGCCGACTTCCGATGTACAACACCATCGGAGCACGAGCCGCAGGTTGGCGTCAGCTGCTCCTGCCTTGGGTCTCGTTCCCAATGGAGACGGCGCGAATCATGAAGAACAACATTATGGACAAGCCTTTCAACACCATGATGTGGATGCACGTACCCAACCTGGTACAGGCTGGTGCAGCAATGCCTTTCGGCAAGAGCTACGAACAGATTGAAGACTTGAAGCAGCAGAACCCAATGTGGGCACAGAAGTCCTCTGCAATCGTGACGCCGTTCCGTGACAAGAATGACCAGCTTCGCACGATGATGATGGATTTGATGCCATGGTCGGCTCTCGCCCCTCAGAGCGAAGCCAAGGACGCAAACTTCCTTGAGAAGATGCCAATGGGTCTCGGCAATCCGTTCCCGATCGTCATGGGCCTTGGCTTCGCTCTGAGGGGCAAGTCTTCATTCGGTGAAGATATGCCTATCGACCCGAACAGCAGCACCAGCAAGATGGAAGCAGCAATCCTGAACACCATGGGCTTCATTGCTCCCCCACTCGTACAGAAGTACCTGCTCAACGCATCGGCACCTTCGACAACCTACCGTCTAGGTCAAGACCTTGGCCAGAACGTCAACCCCTCAACAGGCGTGACGGGTGATTGGCTGTTCGACATGGCCCTATCAAACTCGCCAATCGGTCTGAAGAACTACGCAGGTTCGCCAATGACACAGATTGCTAACGAGCGATACGGTGCTCGCAAAGTAGACAACTATCGTGGTGACCTCGGTCGTAAGTACTCGGCATGGGTACGTACAGGCAATTGGGATAACGCAGGTGACGTTCTTCGCAGCGTGTACCAGTCGTTCGCAACCGAGACGCCCGACAATCCAGGTCTAGCCTTCCAGCTATACACAGACTGGAAGCAATCGCACTCTCGTGACCTCATGAAGAGCCCAGGACTCAAGGGTATCTCTCGTCAAGCCTTCCTTCGCAAGCTTCGTGAGACAGGCAATACAGTTGCACCTGTCATGAACGAAGCGCGAAAAGACTACCACCAGGCTCTCTTACAAGGCTACTACCAAACAGCCGGCAGCAAGGGTGATGGCCGTAACGTGCTCACTCGGGGCACACGTAGAGCTTCCGGTCGAAGTTCAGGACGCCAATGACGCGCGATGACAAGTACTGGACCGCCGCCATTTTCGTAGGGTGGCTGGTCCTGACGCTTTTCTTCTTCCCCGGCTGCTCTTCCGGAAAACCGCCAATCTCACCTCAAGGCGAGGGTCAAGAGATCGAGTCTAAAGGCCCCTGGACAGACTCCATCGCTGAGGATCGCGAGTTATCTACATGCGACAAGGCACGTAGAATCTACGTTTTAGCTATCAAGCAAGACATCAATCTTCAGCGTATTCTGGATAACACAACTACCCTAATGCCTGAAGTAAAGGTAGTCCTAAAAGCGCAACAGCGTGGTTTATGGGAGTTGCAGCACGACCTTTATGTCTGGATAAGCAATTCATGTGCAGAAGTATAGTTTGAAGCTTTGATATACCTCAGAGGCTTTTTCAACCGTGTCGTAATTCCCAAGATGTCGTTTTCTCCGTCCTAGGCGCTGGCTCTGAATTTTCTTCCGCTGCGCTCGACGCCTTCCGGTAAATCAGATTTGCGGCTCTTAAGGCCGTTCCGTCTACCGTTCCGTCTCACTGCTTCCCGGTGAATCGGACTGCGCCTGAGGTTCTCTTGACCAGTCACCGCCTCAAGGTGAACGGGGTTTACGCAAGCCCTGTTACGGCACAAATGATCTAGTTCTAACCCTTCAGGCACGGCACCATTTACATGCTCCCAAGCGATACGGTGGGCTCGTCTTGTTTTACTACTCTTTAGATCAAATTGACCGTACCCATCTGGGTGAATGTATCCGCACCAAATAATACACCTATTACTTGGTTTGGTCTTATCGAGAAATCTAGATAATTCTTTAGCGTTCATAATCACCATAATACTACAAGTGGCTGAGCTTTGCAAAAGTACATCCGTTATCACTTAGAAAGAAAGAAACATCAAAACTATTCTCCTAGCATCATTACTACTATTCGCACCTGTAGCCAACGCATAAGAAGCACTGCACCGATCTCTAATCGGCGTCTTCGTCTTCAATTTCCGTCTCTTCGACGGGGACCGACTCAGCCTGCTCCTTGACAACAGGAACGTAACGGCTGCGGTAGACTTCTTGTCTACAACGAACACAGGTCATACCGTAGTTCGTTTGTATCCCACAACGGCACCTAGTGCTTGTCATCCTCCTAGACTCTTCTCTTGAAGGATTTGGAGTGAAGGATTTACCGGAAAGTCTTCGAATCGTTGGAGGAGAATCGGCAATTCCTTGAGGACATCAAATGGTAGCAGTGGTCCACGGTGATACGTGCCCTGTTGTTTCCTTTCTTGTCGTCCAGGGGTTATGTTTTCTTTTGGGGACCTTAGTGTATTATGAAAATGCATCACTTTAACATCATTTGAAAATACATATTCGTTTGAAGCACTCTGCTTAGGTTCTGCACGTTCTCCTGGGTGCGTTTGTCTCCATTTTACAATATCTTTTTTGTATAACCTGTGATGAGGCAGAAATGAATCTACCCCATATGCTTGAGTTAAGCTTTCCACGATCTCTATACGTCGTACCACACCATACGGCAATTTACTCTGAGCAAATATAGGATATTCTAATCGTAGATATTCTAACGATTCTGGCGTCCAAATTTCGTCTGTATCTACTATTAGGTAATAATTGGCATGTCCTAATTCTACAATTGGAGCATTCCTAAATGCCAATTGAGCCTTAGGTGGGACAAAAGGAAATTCTTCTAATATAACTTCAGTTTTAGATTGGCGTTTAAACCATCGCAATACATCTAATGTTCCATCAGAACTGCCTGCATCATAGATTACAATTTTGTCAAAATAGCCCTCTAAAGCGGACAGCGCGTAGGGTGCCCAATAAACGTCGTTTAAGGTTAACACAACCGGAACGAGATCTGATTTCATATCAAATAGACAATCAGGTAAATTTATATGGGCTTTGTCCTTATCTACAAAATCCATTATCTTATCAAGAAATATCGCAGCATCTTTATCATCGGCGAAATGGCTTCTTCTAAAATTAACCATCCAACTGTTAGTTTGAGAATTCCAAATTACTCCATCATACCGACTTTGCTGGTCAACAGATATTCTTCTATTTTTAGTGTTAGCTGATCTAGTGTTCCATTGACAATTAGAAGGTTCATAATCCCCATCATTATTGATTCTATCAAGTTGTAACCCTTCTTTCCATGTTAACAACATATCTTCAAAAAATAAATCTGAAGACAGCCAACGATCACACACCTTAATCCCACGTCCGCCATAATTCGCGTAATTGGCAGCATTAGGATTACTACACATATACAGCATATTTGACCAAACCCCGTAAATAGGGTGAGATCTTAGCCTATGAGTTTTTTTAGGCATTAAAAACCTCTAGCATTTGCTGCACTCGGTGCTTGACAAGATGCTTAGCCATAACTTCTTTATGTCCAATCTCTCCTAATTTATTTGCACAAGTAAGATTGTTCATACACCATTTCATCTGCTCTTCCATGCCTTCTAGGGAATAAGCTTTATATCCAAGATAATGAGTTCCCTCTTGAAACAGTTTCCCCATACCATTCAATGGATCAACTTCAGTAATTAACGGTCTACCGACTGCCATGGATTCAATAACACGCAGATTCGGTCCATCGTGTTTCTGTCCCATGTTCCACAATACTCGGCATTGGCCCATAGCTTGAGCCGTAGCCGGCCATCGATGCTTAAACGCACCATTTACTTGTCTTACGTCGTAAGTCCACTTGTGTGCATCACATATGGTCTTCATCGCAGTAGCTCTATCTAGTCCTCCCTTTGAACCATGAAAACCAAAATCGAATGCTGGTATGCAAGTAGCTAAGGGGAAGAATTCTGCGTCAGTCGCGTTGGGGCACCAATGAGCAGAAGGATGACCTGCAAAGCGATTGCGTTCATTCCATACCGCAAAAAAGACATGATTGTATTTAGCTGCCCATTGCTGATGGAAATCTCCAAATTTACCGTGAGAATCTACGAACCAAACAGCAGACGGAATGCTGACCTTATTTGTCGGGACGCAGAAACCAAGCTCTCCAGCACGATTGCGACCGTTATCAAGATCAAGTAAAAGATCATAATTACGTAAACGAATATCATCAAAGGTATGCTTATGCCCTTCTCCCATGGGCGTGACTTCATGTCCAAAGTCGAGGAACGATTGGTGTACACTTCTAGCATAGGATTCTACTGGCTTCTCTCTATTAAAATCTTGACGGTAATGGAGTAGGACCCTCACTTGATTATATCCTTGGATCTGAGAAAGTCTAGTATGGTTTCCAGGGTGAAGAACTTGGGGTTGAAGCCAATAATGTACGTATTGCGTTCATCTTCAACAAACAGGTGTTGCTCCTCTTTGTTAGCGTCGCTGGTCCAGGTTTCTACGTGTATTCTCATGGGAGGAAGGGGGAGATATAGGTTGGGTTGACTCCGATACGCTTACGTAGCGTAGCATTTGCTGCGACCTGGCGCTTGATCTCATCTGGATCTGAATCCCAACGACCGCCAGCGGTATCGCCAATCTGTTCGAACCTGTCTGCGACTTCCTGTAGATCGATCCACTTGTTAGGGTGACAAACGAGATTGGCTGCGATTACTCGATCTGACCATTGCCCATGCGCGTGACCTACACCTGAGAACTCAGGATGGAAAGCCCCTACGTGACGGACTACCATGTTGGATATGAATGTCAAATCACCTCGTGGGCTAGGACCGTAGATCGGCGTAAAACCCAGGTTCTCCTTGACCCAATTGCCGAAGTCTGGAACTGTCTCCTCAACTACCTTATCCTGTACCCTGCACAGATGGTGGATGTTGGTGTTAAGAACGAACTTGACGTAGCTGTCGAACCAGCCCTCCTCGGTCGGCATCAGATCGTCCTCAAGGATGCACATGAAGTCGCAATCCTTCAGCGCGTAGAGGGCTCGGTTCTTGTTTGCCCCAACACCGAGGTTGGAACCCTTGATGTACGTCACCCCAGGGAAGTCATGCACGACATCACATGTATTGTCGTAGCTGCCGTCATCACAGACAATCACTCGCGAACTCAAGGGCTTAGTGTTGATGACTGCCGATAACACGGTGCGCAAATTCTCGGCTCTGTTGTACGTGCAAACAGCGATCCCGTACTTAAAAGAGTTCAAGAAGTTTCCTTTCATCAAAAAATTTCTCTGCTTGATGTTGAGAACCAAATTTTAACGTTATTCGCCATTCTTTATTCTGTTTATCCCACGTTATCCCTGGATATGGACTTTGAAACTCTGCTCTGTTCCTACGGTTTTTCGTATTCACTGACTTCGTAACCCACCTACAATTTTCCGGTTCATAATTACCATCATTATTAATTCGATCCAATTGAAGTCCGGGTTGCCAAGCAGAAAACATATCGTCTCTGAAGTTCTCAAACCGCATCCAACGATCACAAACTTTGATGCCTCGGCCACCATAATACTTGTAGTCAGAACATTTAGGATTGGAACAACGAGTCTTCATGCTATGCCATGCAGTATAAATCGGGTGCGGTTTGGGTCCAGTTCTGAATCCATGTTTATAAGACACTGAAAATAACCTCCTCTAACTTATTGATACAATCAGTTGAATTTGCCATGTTCTTTGCTGTAAGATAACCTTTGATTGCAATGTTTTTTCTAAGTTCAACATCTTGAATTAGCTGATTGGTGAATTGAATACTTGCGTTTATGTCTCCAATTTTTACAACGAAAGCATTCTCTCCATCCAAAACATATTCAGCACCGGTATCCATGAGAACACAAGCCGCCCCCCCGGTCATGGCCTCTAGTGCCATACGTCCAAGTCCTTCATTTTGACTGCAACCTAACCAGATGTCTGTTTTAAAAAACAGATCACTTAATTCTTGTCGCGTAGGCGACTGAACGTACTTCACACCAGGGATCTTGATTCTGACATCTTTCTGATCAATTTCACCCACACCGACAAGATCAATCTTGTCACCGTACTCTTTGCGAAGAGCTGCAAAGATGACTCCGGCCTCGTTTGATCCCTTGAGCGGATGGTGATGAATCAGCGTGCTGATCGTAATGGACTCGTTCTGGTGGATATCGTGGAAGCGCTTACGTTTGATGTTGCGCTTCATGATGTCGAAGTTGTAATGATACCAGCCGATGCGCGTCGCCTTGACTGGAAGATAGTTCCAAGTTCCCGGCTCTTCGCAGATGTCCGCAAGCCACTGGCTGCTTGTCACGATAGCATCCCACTTCTGGCATAGACCAATCTCTTCTAAGTCCTGGAACCGAGGATTGTGGCTGAGCTTCAGCATCACCTTCTTCTTGGCCTGAGGGCACTCGTTGACGAACGCAGGGTTGAGCGGGTTGTCTGAGTTGGAGATCAGAACATCGCACTGCGGGATTGATTTCGCTGACTGGTTGAGTAGGATGATTGGAAGCTCGGTGTACTTGATTACGCTAGGATTCAGGTCAGAGTACACGGTAGCAATTACAACTTCGTGCCCTCGCTTGGCAAGTTCGTTACCCAGCGTGATGATCGTAGTAGGGCCACCGTGTTTGCGGAGGTGTGGTGTAACCATGCAGATTTTAAGCTTGCTGCTACCCTGGGGTCGTAGCTTTGAGAGCGCCTGATCGAATCGTCGAACGCTGTTTGCGCGGCTATGGCCCTCCAGGCACTTGGACTGAAACTGATTGATGCTCTTTCGAAGATCAGGGGCGATCAAGGCGTCAAAGATTATGGACGCGATCTGACCGACCGGAGTATCATTCGAAAGGATGGGATCGTTCTCCTTCGGCAACGCTGGTAGATATTCTCGGATACCTCGGTTGTTCCAACCGATGACCGGGACACCACAAGCGATGGCCTCAAGTGCAGGCATGCCGTACGAGTGGTTCGTCGATGGGTCGAGGAACACATCTGTCTCAGATGCCAGCAGTTGAGCAATGCGCGTACGCGCGAGATTTCCCTGGCAGATGATGCCGGGTATCATTCCCTGGATGTTGTCTACACCGTAGGCCAGGATGCGAATGTCCACACCCTTAGCTTTGGCAATGTTCTGGAGCGCGATGGCCACTTGGACGCCTCTTTGTGCGCCCTTAAATGGATACGATCCATTGAGTGAAATCAATAATGTCGGACGCTCGTCACCGCTCTCGCGGGGTTTGCTGGGATAGAAGATCTCTCGATCGACTCCTGGACTGATTGTATCCAGGACATTCGCACCCTCAAGTTCCTTGGTGATCCAATTCGAATTGCTGATGATGTGCGGTAGCTTGAAAAAGTTGCCCTTGAGCTGGTCAGATTCAACTGGATCGTTCGTAAGGGCAGGTTCGTATGACTGTGCGTGGAGGACGCCAGTCAGGTTGGGGGCGTCCTTGCATACAGCGTCAACCAGCGGGGCCAACTCAGCGGTGGCCGCAATGACAATACCATTGCTGAACACCTTTCGCTTGAACTCGTTAACGAAGTCATCATTGTCTCGGAAGACATAGTTGCCGCATCGTAACTCTGCAATAGCGTCTACGACTTTGTATCCCGGACGGGGGATAAGCGCAACTCGGGCATCCCCACCGTTGTCATTGATGAAGTTCACAATGTCAGCGATGTAGTGCATACCCCCGCAAGCTTCGACGCTGTGCGTCACGAAGCATACAGGCGCGCGAGTGATGCTGTTCTCCTTCAAGATGTCGTCGAGGACAAGCTTATCTGTCTTCATCTTGCGAAGGGGGACAACCGACTTGTTGAGGTCGATAGACTTGTTCCAAACAGTCCAACTAGGCCAAGCTGCTCGAAATTTGGCAGATGCCGTCTTGCGGAAATTCATGTGCTGTTCATCGCCTAGACTTTCGTAGGAGGCACCGCGCTGATGGAAGACGTACGTGTCATCAGCCAAGACCGCGCGCCACTGGTCAAATGTCTTACCGTTGCTGTAGCATATGGTGCGCATCCAAAGGTCTGTATTTGAAGTAGGAATTAGAGACTCACCAGCCAGAAATAAGTGATCAGGAGAATCAATCCCTAAACATCGCGTAGGAACAGTAGGGCAAGGTTTTATGGATACAATTTTATGATATTGTTGATTTTTCCCTAATTTACTAGGAAGAGTATTCAATTTTCTTTGAAGTCGAAACACAGGAAGGTCTTTGGAACATCTAAAGATTACCTTATAAATTTCTTTATGCCGTTTTTGTTTTTTTGGTGGCCCGTTATTGATTTGACATTTAATTCCAAGACTGCGAAGTAACCAAGCGACGCCTTCAATAAGGTTTAGATTTGTATTATCAAAACTACATTTGCCTGACTTGGAACAATGCCCATCTGTATCCATCAACCCCTGAAGTAGGGAGAGGCGTTGAGTATAAGAAGAATAAAGATAATCTTCTGGGATGTGCTTATTGTTAATAAGATTCAAAGAACGAAGATAAGGAACAAGACCTTTGATATTATGAGATTTGACGCACTTATGGTGCATTACTATAAACCCTGCTTTTTCTATATTCTCCCAAATTTCAGGATCAATTCCGGTTAATTGGCTGTTAGCTGAAGTTCCATCACCTAACCAAGCCCCTAAGGTATATGGATCTAATAGGAGAGGCTTTTCAGGAAATTCTAATGCTTTAGCTAATGGAATCCAGAACTTGTATTGATTTGATTGATTTTTACCTCTGCTGAACACGGTTCCCATATCGAACAATTCTTTAGTGCGGTATTTACCAGGAACATAATCAATCCCAGTTTTTCGTAGGTTATCTTGCTTATGCCGTGCTACCCATGACTGTGCTGTCCGTAAAACAACATTAAATTTCTCTGATAATTCTTTTGTTGTTAGACCTGAATCAATGGCGTCTGCTACTTGGTTATAAACTAACCAAGATACCCGATGAGGTTTACTGTTATTTTTATTGTTAACATAATTTTGAGATTCAACATACCAACTATGCCCTTCACTAGCAATAATTTTTTCGCCTGTATCGAATTCCAACTTGTAACAAGGTTTATACATGATGTCTGTCAATTTTACAACATTATGTAATTTCCCGTCTAGACCATAAATTTTGTCTTCGGTGGTAATATCGCCAAGTTGTTTCCACCCGTTTCCCGTGTAAATTCGCGTAGTTACGTGGATCATTTCCTCTGCAAAGTTCTGATAGGACTCATCCAAATAACCAATCGAGTGAAGTAGGTTATTAGAGAACAGAAAGCAAAAACCTGTTGGCATGATCTCTGGGTACGTGCGACCAGTCGTTGCTTCCAATAGAGTGTTCATGTTTTTATATGTGAAGCCAGCATGCATACCGACGTTGATGACGGCTGTGTTATTTGTCACAGGGTTGACGATCTTGTTCTTGGGGTCCGCCTTCAGGGCGGCAACCATCTTGCTCAACCAGTACGGTGTCACCAATACATCGGAGTTCAACAGGCAGGTGTAGGAAAAACTTGTCTCATTGTGCTTGATGCCTCGATTAACCGTAGCCGAGAACCCACGATTCTTTCGATTAGTCAGCAGTGTAAGCTTGTCAGGATACTTAGCTGCGAAAGCTACAAGCTCAGCATTAGTTGTCTTATCGCTGGCATCATCCACGATCGTCATGTGATAAGGCCAAAAGGTGCAATCAAGAACCTTCTGGATGCATTCCTTGACAAGGTGGATAGAATTGTAAACCGGGATCACTATGTTGACGCGCTCTTTGTCGTCGATAGATTCGACAACCTTCTGCATCGCCTTGTAGTAGCTGCGGTTTACGGTGGTAAGCTTGTCCATGTTGAGATAGGTGCTGTCCACCAGGTCGGCCGGGAACTCCTCAGCTTCGGACGGTTGTTCTGCACGACGATCGAAGATAGCCTGTTCCAGGATGGGCTTCAATACGTCTGGATTCAACTCTGTTAATAAGAATCGATCCCTGATGAATTCCTCTACCTGCTTCGGGTCGGGGGGTTGCCATTCTTTACCCCTGAAGGCCATACCGCTCTTTTAGTATCTTGATCTCATGATTGATGTACCAAACTGCCTTCTCTAGATCCTGAATTTCCTTCGCCTCACGCGACATGCCGTCTTCTTTGTCGCCAGCACGGCAGACGTACTTGACTGCATTGCCGCGATCGAAGTTAAGACGCTGGTCTGCAATGAAGTCGGATACCTCGATCTTACCCTTGTTGTAGTGGCGAGGGCGATTAACTGAATCGTACGTGATTACGCCTAAAGGCGCAACGACGCCATCGCCTGTCAGCACATCTCGATATACATCCGGTACTGGGACGTGGCGTTCATGTGGCGTGCATGCTCCACAGCACTTACCCTTGTCCGAGTCCATTTCATCGTCAAAACTCATACAACGAGATCCTTTAAGTCCGGTGGTTGGTATGTATCAGGTTTCAGCACCTTACCGTCATCCCGGTAACGGGGTTTGCCGTCTTCCCATAGCTTGCTCATGTTTGAGGCATGAACGCGCTCGCCTGCTTCTTCAAAGTCCCATTCAAAAACATCGGCTGTACCTGCTACTACGTAGTCCAGGTCAGCCAGTTCCTTCAGTAAATGCTCATGATCCAATTCAGCGAACGGTCGCATTTGAACGATCTCGTATCTACCGGTAGCAGGGTCGATCGGGCGCACTACGCATTCCGCTGCTTCCAAGACCTCAATGTACTCCTCCGTAATCAGACGAATACGGTCACGCAGGATCTCGTCTGAAGTTTTGTCTGCTTGAGGAATGCCGAATGTTTTGTGGAACATTTTGACTCTATTTACTGTGTGCATGGCCTATTATACCCCTTACGGGCGCGGGTTGCTTTCTGCATTGTAGTTCTGCGTTACCTGGATGAACTCTGCCTTGCGCTGTAGCTCAGGGATAGTTCGTGCTCCACCGTAAGTCATACCACTGCGTATGCCAGCCAGAAGATTACTGATGGCATCGATCGCCGTGCCGGATACAGGAGCCCAGAAAGCTTCACCCTCCGGAACTGTGCCCCCCTTAGTGCCTCCAAAATATTCTTCCTGAAAGTCCGCGCTTGCTTGGCCCCGGTATTTTGCTTCAACTTGCGCATAGGGTGCGCCTGTTTGATCCACCATTGGCATGTAGGTCTGTGTTCGTTTAAGGGCAGCGCTCTCATTAGTTAGCGCTAGCAGCTTCCCGATCATCACCGAATCAGCGCCGGCTGCCAGGGCCTTCACGATGTCCGCCGATCCTCGGATGCCGCCGTCTGCAATGATGGGTACAAAGAGCTTTTTCTTGACGGCAGCAATCTCTTGGATAGCTGTAAATTGTGGGACTCCAAATCCAGTAACCATTCGAGTTGTACAAGCGGAATTATGGACAATAATATTATTAGCAATAAAACTATGAGTTGAACAATCTACTTCAATATCATATACATCTTGTTCTTTATCTAGATCTTCATACTGCAATAATTTTATAATTTGAAAATCAGTAATTTTTCTATTATGGGGATTTAATAATTGCCTAGAAACGTAGGAGATGTTACAATTTTTAATATCACAGTTTTTAAGCCCCCCAGAAGAAGGTAATCGTGTTTCAATATTAGGTATATGTCCATTTAGAATAACAGATAAAACGTTAAATAATTCAATAAGTTTGATAGATGTGTTACTAAACGATATTCGTTTATTAGGAGAAATAGACCCATCAGAATCAATTAATCCGTCTTGTAGTCCTTGTAAATATTTTTCATTTTCAATGAAAAATTGTTCCGGTAATGCCTTATTGCTTCTTTTTCCGAACATTAAAAGAAAATCGGCTAAAGGTTTGTAATAAAAACAAATTCTAATTGTGTTATCTTTATATTGTTTTTTGGCTTTTTTATTGAATATTTTATAGATAGCGTTTAGTAGTTTATCAGCTATTTCTTCTTCATTTTTACCGAATGCCCAACTGGCACTTCCCTGAGAAGTTGCATTGCCGTCCCCAAGGAACGTCCCAAATAAATACCCTAATTCATAAGTTGGATATAAACAATAATCTTCAGAATACTTTGCTCCGGTTCTCCAATTCCCCCCAGTCCTCTTCATTAAAGGAATAGAAAAAGTTTTAGGTAAATCAAAATTAATTTTACTAGGAAATAATAAACATCCTTGTTTTAAATTTTGTATTTCCATCCATTTAATTTTATTTTGTTTTGGTATTGTTTTACTTTGTTTTAATAGTAAATTTTTATATCCGCACTCGCCGATAGATTTAACATTTGATGAAGATAAATCTCCTACTAGAAAATTGTGATCAGGTGTTGCAATAATTTCAAACCCTGCATTTGTTTTTATTTTGGATATTTTCCTTATTCCCGTTTTCCAGGCTCTTTTAACTTTCACAGACTTGCCGTCTTTATTAATAAGAAAATCTCCAAATTTAATATCTTCGATATTTTTATAGAAACCATTAGCCATTAGAATTCTAGTGCCCGCTCCAAAACAACCCGGACCGATGCCAATTTTAACACAATTAGCACCGGCAGATACGAGATCACGATACCCATCAACAGTACAAACATTACCGGCAATGACCTCCACATCGGGGAACTCCTGTCTAATTTTATTGATTGCCTTCAGCATGCGCGAGTCGTGACCGTGCGCAATATCTAAGCAGATGCCAAGAACGTTTGTGTTTTCAAGAAGCTTCAAGGACTCTGATAAGTCCGCATCCCGGATGCCACTAGAGATGAAACTGTCGGGAAAACTCTTCGCCCATTCAAAGCGAACACTATATTCCGCGAATCTATGGAAGATCGGAACCGATCCGGCGTCCCGCATTACCTGCGCAAGCTTAGGGGAGATCACTGAATCCATGTTGCTAGCTATGATGGGAATGTTTATTGGCACCATGGTTGTTAACATGGTCTTCAAATCCGGTACCGTTCGCGATTCAACATTGTTGAAGACCGGCACTAAGGCTACATCGTCGAAAGTTAATCCTTGCTTCATACTTCTCTTACTACCACTAATGCTTCTGCAAAGAAAGATCTAGATTTGACAAAAGCTGCCTGCCATCTTTCTACGTCGTTCTTCGGAGCAACCACTTTTTTGATGCCAGATTGGATTATATGCACAGCACACCTATCACAAGGAAGAAAAGGCCAGATATATAGGGTGTAACCCTTCATGTCTTCTTTACAATGAAGAATAGCGTTCATTTCACAGTGAATTATTCTAGACAACTTGATTTCTCGATCAGCATACAACTTTTCGTGGTCGTTCATTCTTCTAGGAAAACCATTAAACCCAAGGCTGGCGACGGTGTTGTCGGGGCGAACAATTAGCGCTCCCGTTTGTGTGCTCGGGTCCTTAGATGCTGTAGCAACATATTTTGCCATACCAAGAAACCAGTCGTCCCACCACTCATTCCCACGTTGCATGCTTCAACCTTTGTAATTTTGTGGCCAATCTTTTGCGTTCTTCTTTTAATTCAATAGAATTCTGGTGGTGGTAACTCTGGCACCGGTGTACTATGCAAAAATCATCAAGTTTCATTGTTGAACAATTCAGGATATTCACTCTTCAATATTGACGTAATCTGCGGGAATACACCGGTAAACACTTGGAAGCATTGCGATGCAATTTGTCTATGCTCTAGTTGCGTCGATTTGTCTAGTCGCACTAAAAAGTAGGTTATCCAACTACGTGCGCTACCGCACATGTAAAGCTTTGTCTTGGTACTCAATGGGAGCAAGAACCGTGCCTGCTCCTTAGCGATGCCATTCTCTAATGCCGTCTTGTAGCGTTGCATGGCCTCAGCATTATTGATACCCTGGATTCGCTGGAACCAATCCTTGACAGGTTGCGTTAGGTCATCAATACTGTTTTGGCGATTTTTGTCATCCCGTCTGCGGGCAGGATAGGTAATAACCCCAGTTGCTTCGGCGTACCTTGTACTCCACTCTTGAAACGAAAAACTCCTGT
>Ga0209751_10000178_pt1 | contig 66725 bp, 52 predicted proteins | sample RifCSP13_1_FD_184019 | JGI IMG/M metagenome (GOLD analysis project Ga0209751, IMG submission 184019) | Soil microbial communities from Rifle, Colorado - Rifle CSP2_sed 13_1 (SPAdes) (version 2) | ecosystem: Environmental > Terrestrial > Deep subsurface > Rock core/Sediment | place: Rifle...
CCGCGCCTCAACCCCTGCCTGAGTGGTCACGCCGTAGATCTGGATCTGACCCTGGCGCAGATACACCTCCGGTTGGATCAAGAAAGGTGCGGCGCCGGCTTCGAGCCTCTGGCCGAGGAATGCATTGAGTTGGGATTCATTGACGATGAATTGCACCTCTCCCGATTGCTCGGCAGCCTCGAGTGCAGAGTCCCAGGCCTGGTCAAGGGCCTGCGCCGAGTCGGGTGGATCAATCGCGGGGACTTCGGGCGCGCTCGGGCCACCGAGCTGCAGCTGGCACGCTATGGTCGCCAGGATAATGCCGGCTCCAACGAATAGCGTCATCGGTCGAGTCGTGCGCGTTGGTTGAATCAACTACCCCCACTCCTCCCCAAGGCTCGGGCGCCGATTATAGCATGAGCCCTTCGGATCAAACGCAAAGCCAGGAAGGCCTCAGCCTCGAAGCCCGAATCGAGGCCCTCATGTTCGTATCGTCCCTTCCCGTGACTCCGGGACAACTCGCCAACGCATTGGAGGTGCCGGATCGGCAGATCGACGAGGCCCTCGCCTCTTTGGAGTCTTCACTGGCGCCACGGGGCATCCGCCTCTTGCGCCACGGCCGCGACCTACTCCTCTCTACGGCGCCGGATGCGGCCGCCGACGTCGAGCGTTTTCTCAACCTGGAGAGCACGGCCCACCTTTCGCGCGCGGCGCTCGAGGTCTTGGCGATCGCCGCCTACCAGCAATCGATCACCCGACCTCAAATCGATGCCGTCCGAGGAGTGAACTCCGACAGCGTCCTACGAACATTGCTTCGATACGGTCTGCTCGAAGAGGCCGGACGAAGCGAGGGACCCGGTCGTCCGATCTTGTATTCGACCACTCCGGCATTCCTGCAGCACTTCGGCCTTGCCTCTCTGGCGGCCCTTCCGCCTCTGCCTCAAGAGGAAGCCAACAAGCCTGATCAACTGGATCTCGATCTGGATGGGGATCTGATGGCGTCCGAAGAGGACGTGTGATGGGGGAACGCCTCCAAAAGCTGCTCGCCCGTGCCGGGATCGCCTCCCGCAGGGCGAGTGAAGTCCTTATCCGTGAGGGTCGTGTGACTGTGAATGGTCGGCAGGCGACCATCGGGATGAGCGCCGATCCTGCAAGGGATGAGATCCGAGTCGATGGGGTTAGATTGTCTGAGCCGGAGACCGCGGTGATCATCGCCCTCAACAAACCCTCCGGAGTCGTCAGCACATCTCGCTCGCAGCGTGGGGCCCCGACAGTCGTCGATCTAGTGGCGCTGTCCCAGCGGGTATTCCCTGTCGGAAGGCTGGACAAGCAGAGCGAAGGACTGATCTTGCTCACGAACGACGGAGCCCTGGCGAACAGATTGGCTCATCCGCGCTACGAGCATGAGAAGGAATACCGGGTGCTCCTGGATCGCCCCCCGGATCGGGCGCAACTGGAAGCCTGGCGTCGGGGTGTCACCCTCCAGGACGGGACCCGGACGCTTCCGGCGAACATCACATACGAGGGCGGCTCCACCGGCCCGACGTGGGTCAGGGTGGTCCTTCGCCAGGGACTCAAGCGACAAATAAGGCTCTCGGCGCAGGCCCTCGGTTTGAACGTGCGCAGGTTGATCCGGACGAAATTCGCCGGCATCGAGCTGGGCGAGCTCAGGCCGGGAGCATGGCGCAAGCTCAATCCGCGCGAGGTCGCCGCGTTGCGAATCGATCGGCCTGTCCGGCCGCGCCCAAGAGGCGAATAGCCTTCGGGGCGTCGAGCGACCGTGAAGATTCCCTGCAGAACAGGAGCGGGCCGGTACCCTCGATTAGAATGCAAACAGGCTTTGGAAGCAGAATGTCGGGGACATTTGATCCACACGGGTGGACTGGCAGGGCATTGCCTTCATTCTGGATGAGTCCTCTTAAGCCGGCTGCGCTCTTGACGCCTTGCATTCACGCTGAAGGGACACTGAATGAAGCTGCATGAATACCAGGCCAAACAGATCTTTTCGCAATACGGGATCGCGATCCCACGAGGTCGGGTTGCTTCGACCGCCTCCGAGGCCAAGTCCGTTGCCCAGGAGCTGGGAGGGAGAGTAGTCGTCAAATCACAGGTTCTTGTCGGAGGGCGCGGTAAGGCCGGCGGGATCCGCCTCGCTAACACACCCTCCGAAGCGGAGGAAGTTGCCACCCAGATCCTGGCGATGCAAGTGAAAGGACTCCCCGTCCGCAAAGTGCTGGTAGACGAGGCGGCAACGATCGTCGAGGAGATCTATCTGGGAGTGACCAACGATCGCGGGGCGCGCTCGCCGGTGATGATCGCCTCGTCGGAGGGAGGCATCGAGATCGAGGAGGTGGCCCGCATCATGCCCGAGCGCTTGTTCCGGATTACGATCGAACCGCTCCTCGGGCTGCGGGAGTATCAGGCGCGCTATCTGGCGGCTTCGATTGAGTTGAGGCGGGAACTATGGCGGGAGTTCGTCGGGATCGCCCAGGGCCTGTACACGGCCTACACCGAGTCGGACGCGACCCTGGCTGAGATCAACCCTCTGGTCATCACCGGTGACGGACGGCTGATCGCCCTGGACGCCAAGATGGTCGTCGACGACAACGCGCTGTTCCGCCACGCCGAGTTAGCCGAGATGCGGGACTTCGATGAAGAGGCCCCTCCCGAGCGAGAGGCCCGCAAGTACGGCTTGTCCTACGTCAAACTGGATGGCGACATCGGCTGCATGGTCAATGGGGCCGGGCTGGCCATGGCGACAATGGACGTCATCAAGCTCTTTGGCGGGGAGCCGGCCAACTTCCTGGATATCGGTGGAGGCGCGGGCGCCGACAAGGTGGCCGCGGCCCTGGGGATCATCCTGTCTGACTCAAACGTGCAGGCCGTGCTCTTCAACATCTTCGGGGGGATCACCCGTTGCGATGAAGTCGCCCGAGGTATCCTGATGGCCCTCAAAGAGGTGTCAACGGATGTCCCGATGGTTGTGCGCCTGACCGGGACGAACGAAGCCGAGGGTCAGCGAATCCTGGCCGAGGCCGACATGCTGACGGCCGGCTCACTCTCGGAGGCCGCTCAGACGGCCGTGTCCCTCGCCAATGAAAGGCACTCGGTATGAGCATTCTTGTCGACAAGAAGACCCGCCTGCTCGTGCAGGGGATCACTGGCCGCGAGGGTTTCTTTCACGCCACGCAGATGATGGAGTACGGGACGCAAATCGTCGCCGGGGTGACGCCGGGGAAGGGCGGGGAGTGGGTCCTGGACGGTAAGATCCCCGTTTTCGACACGGTCGTCGGAGCCGCAGAGACGACAGGGGCCAACTGCAGCGTGATCTTTGTTCCGGCGCGTTTCGCCGCGGATGCCATACTGGAAGCGGCGGACGGAGGCATCCCGCTCATCGTGTGCATCACCGAGGGAGTCCCTGTACAGGACATGATGCAAGCCCGGTCCTACATCACCCAGCACGGGTCGCGTCTGATCGGGCCGAACTGCCCGGGGGTGCTGACGCCGGGTGCGAGCAAAGTCGGCATCATCCCCGGGAACATTGCCATTCCCGGTAGTATCGGGGTAGTCTCGAGGTCCGGAACGCTCACCTACGAGGTCTTGTACGCCCTCCAGCGAAAGGAGTTGGGGGTGTCAACCTGTGTCGGAATAGGTGGCGATCCGATCAACGGCACATCTTTCCTGGACGTGCTGGCCATGTTCGAGGACGATCCCCACACGGATCAAGTCGTCTTGATCGGGGAGATCGGGGGGACGGACGAAGAGCGGGCAGCCGAGTTCATCGCCGATCACATGACGAAGCCGGTGGCAGCGTTCGTTGCCGGAATGACGGCCCCTGCCGACAAACGAATGGGGCACGCCGGGGCGATCGTCGAGGGCGGCTCAGGGCTAGCGGCGGACAAGATCGCCGCCCTCAAATCTGCAGGAGTCCGCGTGGCTGAGCATCCGGACTTGATCCCGGAAGTCGTGGCGTAAGGTTTTCGTCTGGATGAAAGCACTGGATAAGGTAACACCGTGACGACGAAGCGCGAGCGACTGGCAGCGGCCATTGCCGGTGAGGTCGTCGACCGGCCTCCGGTGGCGCTATGGCGTCATTTCCCGGTTGACGATCAACAGCCAGTGACTCTCGCCGAGGCGACGGTCAGCTTCCAGGAAGACTTCGACTTCGACTTCGTCAAGGTTTCCCCGTCATCCTCGTACTGTCTTCGGGACTGGGGTGTGGGAGACGAGTGGCGCGGGAGCGCGGAAGGGACGCGCGACTACACCACGCATGTCATCCACGGAGCGGAGGATTGGCTCCGGTTGAGGGTCCTCCCAGTCGGAGAAGGGAGCCTGGGGAACCAGCTCAGTTGCCTATCGATTTTGGCCCGTCACTTTGGCGATGGCGTCCCGTACATTCAAACGGTCTTCAGCCCGCTCTCACAGATGAAGAACCTGGCCGGAGGAGAGGCCCTGATGGAGCACCTCCACCAGGAGCCTCGACCCGTGGAAACCGGTTTGAAGACGATTGCTGCCACAAGCATCGCCTTCATCGAGGAGGCCCGGCGCAGAGGCATCAGCGGGGTATTCTTCGCCGTCCAACACGCCACTTATCGTCTGCTCGATCGAGATGCATTCCGCAGATTTGGTGAGACATTCGACCGGCAGGTGCTTGAGGCCGCACAAGGGCTGTGGCTGAATGTGCTCCATCTCCACGGTTCGGCGCTGATGTTTGACGTTGCGGTGACCTACCCGGTATCGGTTGTGAATTGGCACGACCGCGAAGCGCCTCCGAGCCTGGAACAAGGGAAGCGATCTGTGGCAGGCGCTGTTTGCGGCGGGCTGCGTCGCTGGGAGACCATGGTCCTCGGTACGCCCGAGAGCGTCGTGGGCGAAGCGCGCCAGGCGATCCGGAGTGTGAACGGGCGGGGGTTCATCCTTGGCACTGGATGCGTCGTCCCGATCGTCGCGCCCAGGGCCAACCTCAAGGCTGCGCGCGCTGCAGTTGAGCGTGAGTGAGGTGAGCCTTGCCAGCGGGTTCGCCTCCAAGGCGACGGACTCCCGCTGTACGATGAAGACTTTCCTCGTCCGTGGGATTCCCAAGACCTCTGGCAGTCCATCGTCTACCGGGCACAGGAGATCGAGCTGGCCGGCGTAAGGGTCATCGCAGGTAGTGCTCGGGGGCGCCGGCTACGGCTGGTGCCGGGGGAAGGCACCCGACCGATAACCGATCGCGTCAAGGAAGCGCTATTCAACATCCTGGGCGCGGATATCGGCGGGGCGAGTATCCTGGATCTTTTCGCCGGGACGGGCAGCGTCGGGATCGAGGCGCTCAGTCGGGGTGCTGCGCACGCCGTGTTCGTCGACATACACCTGCGGGCGGTTGAGACCATCCAAGCCAACCTCCAACTCACAGGGCTGAGCGAGAGGGCGCAGGTGATTCGGGGAGACGCGTTTGGATATCTGAGAAGCTGGAGTAGCCGTCCGTTCGACTATGTTTATCTCGCTCCTCCACAATACCAGCGGGTGATTCCACGAGTGCTCACTGCTATCGATGACCGGCCTTCGGTCCTCAACCCCGATGGGTGGGTGATCGCCCAACTCGACCCGCACGAGGAGTTACCGGTGAGTCATCAACACCTGGTGGAGATCGATCGCCGCCGGTATGGAAACACACTCTTGGTCTTCTACGAGCTTCCGGGAGAGTGAACGCGACGTGCGCGATCGCGCCCGTGGGAGGAAGAACTGGATTGGGCCGTTTGAGGGAATCAGGCCGATCCTGGGTCGGAGGGTGATCGCGACCAGGCCGTGAACGCCGTGGCGGGCTCAGATGGGTGCCATATGCGGTCCCCGCCGGTGACCTGGCGCAGGAAGTTGTACACGGCAAAGAGCTCGAGGGCGAACGGCGGGAAACCGAGAAGCCCCAACACCGGCATCTTGCCATAATGCAGATTGAACACGTGCAAGGCCCGTGGGATCGTGTACACCCAGTGACCTCCGCCGGCCAAGGCTGCCTGGAGGTTCCATGCCTCCCACAACAAGCCGCAGACTCCGCCACCGATCATCAATGCCCACACCGATCTTCTCCTTGCGGCGCCCCCGAGTCGGATCAGTGAAGCCGGGCCGAGTAAACCATTCAGAGAGTCAAATAGAGGAAAGAAGCCCAGCCAAACCGGGGCGAAGAGAAAGGGGGCGATCCAGGCCGGGGAGACGGCCGGGATGGTGACCATCCCCAGGCCGATCACGAACCACAACCCCGTATGACGCGATCCTTCGGCCGGTGTGGAAGCGGTCGGGGGATTGCTGGGTGAGCGCCGTTCTAAGAGAGCCAGCGCCAATTCGGACGTCTCAAACACGCCTGGCATGATCGTCGCAAAGGACCAGAAGTAGGCGAGGTCTCGCACGAGGGGATCGGTTGGGACCTTGAGATACACCCAGTTGTGCAGGTGCAGGTTGTAGGCTTCGAAGAGCAGCCAGACCCCGACAGAGGCGATGACCAGAAGGGGGAACTCTCGCCGGCGGCTGGCCAGCCAAGAAACACCACGCAGCCGGAGGACCAGCGCGTCAGCAAAGGCGATATACGCGGTCCACATCATGGGGGTGAGCCAAACGGCCACGAAACGATTCCCGGCCGCGAGCAAAGCCTGGATGGTGACCATCCCGAGCAGTCCTAGCCAGAAGTGCACCATCCAGCGATGGGACGTCGAAGGGGTTGCCTTGCCCTTCATGGCGAGAATCGCGTTGTCAGGGAGCCAGAGGGGTCATACGTGTAAAGCCCCGAAAACGGGACGCCGCCGCGGTAGCTCGCCAGAGCCCGGGGGATCAGGGCGGGGAGGTCTTCAACGAGCTCATCCTTGTCAAGACGCGCCGGATCGACCCAAACCGGGTCGCCTTCTCGACCTCCAGAGGCCGTTTTACCGTCGGTCACACCCACGAAGACGTACAATCCAATTCCCGGGTCGCCGCCTAAATCGACCGCGACCACGCCACACAGCCGAAGGTCAGGCGGAGCCAGCCCGGTCTCCTCCCGTATTTCGCGGAGCGCAGACGTCAGGGGGTCTTCGCCTTGTTCGACGTGACCGCCGATGCCGTTCAGCAATCCCGACCATGCGCCCCGACCGGGGCCCACCCTCAAGAGCAGAAGCTCTTCTCCGTGAAGCAGGAAGGCCAGTGTGCGCGGGACGACTTTGTAGCGCCCGGTTTGGATCCTCTGCCCGTCCAGAGACATGTCTTGCCCAGCGATGGATGAAGGTTCCCCAGGCCATCCGACGACGAAGACAAGGGGGAGGCGCGGGTGGGCTCCTGGGTCGGCCGCGGATGATTATACAGCCCACCGGCTGGCAACTCGCGGGAGCCCAGTCGGTTCTCCTTCGTCACTTCTTCTCGGAAAGCTGGCGATGATCGACCGCGGGTGTCAGCCTTCAGTCAGGTCCGTGATTGCACCGGCAAGGAGGCCAAGCTATAATGCTCAATGAAGTGTTGAACCGATTCAGTTCGAGGCAGACCAGGAGCAGAAGATGAGTGATCCACTGGGGAAGATAACGGCCGGGGAGGATCTCTTGGGGAAGATCCGCAACTTCCTGGCGGGTTTCGTCGGCTACGTCAAGCGGGAGAACCGGCGCGAAGCGGACAAGTCGCTGCGCTCGACGATCGCCACCAGGTGGGAGGAACAGTGGGGGCGAATCTCGCAGATCCAGCGAGAGATGGTCTCCGCCGGGCAGCTCGAATTCGTCGACGATCTCGAGGCGGCGGCGATCAAGCTGCGCGCCTTCGTCGACAGAGTCAAGGGTGCATCGTATGGCTACGCCGGCTTATTCGACGCCGTGCGCATCAACGAGTCTGAGCTCACGAAGCTGTACGAGTATGATCTTGCCCTGCTGGAAAGCGTGGACAAGCTGGCGAGCGCGGTGGATAACGTCGAAGCCTCCTTGGGGACGGACGGCCTTCCGGCGGCGATCCGCAATCTTGTGGCGCTGAGCCAGGGCGCGATTGACACATACAACCGAAGGGACGAGGTCATCCTCCAGTCCTGAGGACTCGAGGGTCTACAGGAGGAACGATCATGGCGAGAATATTCGATGTTGTTGAGAATCCGAATGAGATGCGGGATGAGCTCGTTCATCGTTTCCCGGAGCAGGGATCTGGCGATTTCCGGATTGGCAGCCAGGTGATCGTCCGCGAGGCGCAGGCGGCGGTTTTCTTCCGAGACGGGAAGGCACTGGACCGTTTCTCTGCTGGCCGGCACACGATCTCCACGGCCAACATACCTTACCTCATCGACTTGATTGGTAAGGCCTTCAACGATCGGACACCATTCACGGCCGAAGTCTATTTCGTCTCCTTGCGTGAATTCGCCGACCAGAAGTGGGGTACGCCTCAGCCGATCATCGTGCGCAATCCCGGGATGGGATTGGGTGTGGCCTTGCTGCAAGGGTACGGTACCTACAGCTTCCAGATCTCCGACCCGCAGCAGTTCGTCACGCAGATTGTGGGCACAACCGGTATTTACCGGACCGGCGATATCCAGACACGCCTGCGAGCGATGCTGCTTTCCAAGTTGCAGGATATCCTCGGTGAATCGACTGCGGCGCGGGACGTGCCGGAGCTGATCGGCCTGGTGGAGGAACTCGGGACTGGGGTTCGGGCGAAAGGCCAGGATGACTTCAAGGCCCTGGGGATAACCCTGAAATCCTTCTATATCGAGAGTCTGAAGCCTTCGGACAAATCGGCTGAAGAGCTGCGGGCGATGGGGATGCTCGACGTGGCAACCTACACCCAGCTGCAGGCAGCCGACGCAATGCGCGATGCGGCCCAAAACCCGAGCGGCGGCGCCGGCCTGACGGCTGGAATCGGGGCCGGACTGGGGATCGGGAATGTGCTGGGAGATGCCTTGAAGCAAGGCACCGCGAGCAGCGGCGCCGCCGGCGCCGCCGCGACGCCACCGTCGGTGATGACCCCCTCCGAGGCGGCGGGGTTCCTCAGAGTGTCGGAGGAAGACGTGGTCGCGGCGATCGAAGGCGGCCAGTTGAAGGCCAAGAAGATCGGCAAAGCCTACCGCATCAGCCGGGAGGCCCTGGAGGATTACCTTAAGAGCTGAGCAGTTCTGAGGCGAGGATCATCATGGCGGGCGCCGACGTTTGCTCGGCGCCCGTTTACTTTTCGTAGCGCGCGCCGAACTCTAGAAGTGTTTCGATAGCGGGCTCGGGCAGGGTGGCTTCCTTCGGCATCTTGCGGACGACCGACTTGAGTTTCTTGACGTGGACCGCAAGCAGGGGGGCGTCGGGGACGTCGACTTTGGCATCGGCGTGGTAGAAAACGAGCACGGGCTTGATCACGGGCTGGACTTCACCCACGGTCAGGCGCAGAGCGCGCTCAACGGCAGAGACGGCATGATCGGCGTCCCGGTCGAGCGACCGGATCGGCCGCCTCCCGGCCCGTCGAAAAAGGCTGCCCTTGGTCACGGTCTGCCACCACATCCCCTCGTCGTAGGTCACGCTTCCGGCCTCGTTGCGCGGGATGAGGATCAAGACGCCGCTAGGCCCAATCAGCACGTGCTCGAAACCGATCAAGTAATGGAACAACGTGAACCGGCCGTCTAGTCCTTTCAGACTGTCGCTGATCAACTCGTCGATGCGAGGATGTCTGCCGTAGCGGTTGACGAACGAGATGCCGATCTGGGCGAACACGAAGGCACCCAAGGCGACCCCGCTGAGGACCAGGGTTTCCTGCGGCCGGGTGAAGCTGAGGATCAGGACGAGGATCGCCCCCGCCAGACCTCCGAAGAAGAGGATGTTCCCTACCAAGCTGTAGCGCTTGATCAACCGCTGATTCAGTGCGAGCTGCATCCGTCGTCCACCCTCTTAAGTACAAGGCACGCGTTCTGACCGCCCAGTCCGAACGAGTTCGACAGGGCGATCTTGACGTCGGCCTCTCTGGGCCGCCCAGGAACATAGTCCAGATCGCACTCAGGGTCGGGAAGCTCGTGGTTGGTCGTCGGGTGGATCATCCCGCGTTGGATCGTCAGCGCGCACGCCACGGCTTCTATCGCGCCGGAGGCGCCGAGCGGGTGCCCGAGCATGGACTTCGTCGACGAGATCGGGATGTCATAGGCGTGCTCGCTGAAGGTGCGCTTGATGGCGAGTGTCTCGACAGCGTCGTTGGCCGGCGTGCCGGTGCCGTGCGCGTTGATGTAGTCGACCTGATGGGGCTCGAGCTCGGCCGACTGCAGCGCCCACTTCATCGTCCGGATGGCCCCGCCCGCCGTCGGATCGGGCGCGGCCACGTGGTAGGCGTCGCTCGAGCTGGCAAAGCCGGCGACCTCGGCATACATGTGGGGAGCTCCCCGGGCGCAGGCATGCTCGTAGTCTTCAAGGATCAGGAAGGCCGCCCCCTCCGACAGGACGAATCCTTCGCGTCGGGAGTCGAAAGGGCGTGAGGCGTGCTGTGGATCGTCGTTGAAGCCTGTCGGCAGGGCCCGCATGGCCAAGAAGGCGGCAATGGCGAAGTCGGTGATGACTGATTCCGTTCCGCCGGCGATGATCACATTCGCCCGTCGGGCGCGGATGACGTCGGCCGCCTCACCGATCACCTGGGTGCCGGCGGCGCAGGCGGTCGTGATGGTGCTGTTGGGGCCGAGCGCTCCGAACTGGTGGGTGATGTGGAAGGCGGGCATATTGGGCAAAACCGAGGGCGCCGAGAAAGGATTGACGCGCCCGGCACCATTGGAGCGGAAGTTCTGGATACCCTCATCGAGGCGGTCAACGCCGCCGACGGCCGTACCCACATAAACCCCTACTTCTTCGGAGTTGGCCAGGGGCGTCGCCAGTCCGGCGTCGGCCGCGGCCAACATCGAGGCCGCCATCCCCATCTGAGAACAGCGCGACATGCGCCGCGCTTCCTTGGAGGGCATGAAGTCTTCGGGATCGAAGGCCGTGACCTCGCCGGCGATTCGGCAAGCCAAACGCGAGGCATCGAAGTGGGTAATCGGCCCTATGCCCGACCGGCCGGCCAACAAGCCGTCCCAGAAGGAGTCGAGATCGGATCCGAGGGCGGTGATGACCCCCATTCCGGTGATGACTACCCGACGCGCGCGCCCGGGCTCGTTCATGCAACGACCTCGCCCATGGCCGCCAGTCGTAGCTGGATTGCCCGTTGTAGGGCCGGAAGCAGTCCGCGCTCGACGGCCAGGCGGGCCCCCTTAACGGCGTTGACCAAGGCGCGCGCGTCGGATCGGCCATGGCCAATGAAGACCAGGCCATCGATCCCCAACAAGGGCACCGCGCCGTATTCGGCTGGATCCATGATGCGTCCGACCCGGCGGAAGGCGGGCCTGGCCAGCAGGCCGCCGACGGCCGTCAGCAGGTTAGCCTGGATCTGCTCGCGCAAGAGATCGCTTATGAAGCGGGCAACCGCCTCGCTCGTCTTGAGGAAAATGTTGCCGACAAAGCCATCGGCAACCGCGACGTCGACCTTCCCGGCGTACAACTCCTTGGGCTCGATGTTGCCGACGAAGTTCAACCCGGCCGCTTCAATCAACGGATAGGTGTCCTTGATGAGCTGGTTCCCCTTCCCCGATTCTTCCCCAATCGACAGCAGGGCCACGCGCGGGGAGGGCTTACCCTGAACAACCTCGGCGTAGATGGAGCCCATGATGGCGAACTGAACCAGGTATTCGGGTTTGCAGTCGGTGTTCGCCCCGATGTCGAGCACGACACATTGGCCGCCTCTCACCGGGAAGAGCGGAGTCAACGCCGGCCGTTTGACGCCTCGCGCCCGGCCGAGACGAAACAAGGCGTTGGCCATGGCGCCGCCGGTGTTGCCGACGGTCACGAAAGCGTCGGCCTCGCCGTGCTTGACCAGATCCATGCCGACGGCCATCGAGTTGAGCCCTTTCTTGCGGGACGTCTCGGCCGGGCTGTCGCTCATCTCGACGACCTCGGGGGCATCCACCACTCGAACTTCATCTCTTTCGGCCCCATTCTTGTCGAGGAGTGGCTGAAGGACCGCCCGTGGGCCGGTCAGGATGACCGGCTCCCCCCAACGACGGACGCACTCAACAGCGGCCTCGACTTCCGGGGCAGGGTGGTCGTCGCTTCCCATTCCGTCCAATACGATGCGTGTCACAGGCTCCTCCCGCCTGCATTGGCCCGTGACTTCATGCCGCGCCCGGCGTTAATCATCCGGGCGGGCAGGCGGAGACGGATTGCGTTGACAACCCGCGCGCGACGGCTATAATACCGCGGATCGGCCCGACGCATACGCGCTGGTGCTGGAACTGGCAGACAGGCATGGTTGAGGGCCATGTGCCGCAAGGCGTGGGGGTTCAACTCCCCCCCAGCGCACTCAAGAAGGAGCCATCAGATGATGGCTCCTTTGACTTCGTACACCGGGCACGTCCCTGGCCGCTTGGCGAATGCGGTCATTCCTCGATCCTCATCCTCTGTTCGATGAATCGGACTACCGCCGACAGGGCAAGGGTCATCGACAGGTAGAGGAACGTGACGACATTGAACGTCTCGAAGACCCTAAACGTACTTGCACGCCTCAAACGCCCAAGCTGGGTCAGTTCAGGGACTGCTAGCACAGTCAAGAGTGATGAGTCCTTTAGCATCGAAATGAAGTCATTCCCAAGCGGCGGCAGCACTCGTCGTATCGCTTGGGGCAAGATGATGAAGCGCATCGCTTGCGTGTAGGTCATACCGAGCGATCGAGCGGCCTCCATCTGACCGCGACTGATCGACTGAATGCCGGCCCGGAAAACTTCGGCTTCATAGGCCCCGTAGCCAAAGGAGAGGGCGATGATCCCGCGGGCCTCGATGTTGATCTGACGGATGCTTAGATCGGCCAGGCCGCCAAGAACGCTCCCGAGGCCGATAGAGATTGCCACCGCGCCGATTACGTGGATGAGGGACACGGCGGCAGGGACGATCACAAATGCGACGTAGAGCATGAGTACGATGAGAGGCACTCCGCGGGCTGTCTCGACGTACAGCGTTGAGATCGTATACACGATGGTGTTCTTGGAAGTGCGCGCCAGACCGGCGATCAGTCCGGCAACCGTCGCCAGAAGATAGGCGATGAGGGTGATGCGGATCGTGACGCTCACACCGACCGCGAGGAACGCGAACGTATCGGTGTAGTCCGGATCGGCGAGGATAAGATAAATGAGGACAAGACCTGTGGCGACAAGGATGATCGCCCACCAGGGAACGGTCCTGAGGAAGGACCTTGCCTTCTCGAGCTCCGCCGGTGATCGTATCTCGGGATTCTCCCGCAGGATCGATGGCATGGAGGGTTCCCTAACGCAATGGCAGGCAGGTCGCGTTCATTCGCGACCTGCCTGCGGGTCTCTAGCCAGGAGTTGAGAACACTGCGGGATGGCTAGGGCTTGAACCACTTGTCGTTCAAGGCCTGCAAGGTTCCATCGGCTTCCATCGAAGCCAGGGCGGCGTTCACGGGCTCGATAAGGTCGCTGCCCGGTGGGAACACGAAGGCAAGTTGCTCGTCCGAGGTGAGGGTCTCGCCGATCGCCAGCTTCCCGGGGTTCTCGCCGATGAAGCCGACGGCCGAGACCGTGTCGATTACCACAGCGTCGACATCACTCGAGAGCAGGGCCGCCACGGCGCCACCGAAGTCCTCGAAGCTCTTGACTCGTGCCTCAGAGAAGTTCTCTTTGGCGACGATTTCATTGGTCGTGCCGATCTGGGTGGCGACGAGGAAGCCGTCGTCCGCTTGGGCCGTGGCAAGGTCCATGCCTTCTTCACCGCTCCGCATCAGGAGGACCTGACCGATGGTGACGTACGGGGTGGAGAAGTCGACGATCTCGTCCCGCTCGGCAGTGAAGGTCACACCGTCGGCGAGCATGTCGTACTCACCGGCCTGCATGGCGGGGAAAATGCCGTCCCAGGCCGCTTCCTTGAAGTCCGGGACGCAGTTTGCCCGCTTGCAGATCTCGGCAAGTGCATCGTAGTCCCAGCCGACCGCCACATTGGAAGCCTCGTCGATCGAGTTGAAGGGCGGGTAGGCATTCTCAACCGCGACCGTGATCGTCCGTCCCCCCAGATCAGCCGCAGGCGCCGTCGGCTCGGCTACCGGCGTGGCCGCCGCACCACAGGCTGCGAGGATGAGCGACGCCAGGATAACGAGTGATAGGATTGCGCTTTTCTTCATTCCTCTCCTCCATAGAGAGTTCTTGGATGTAGCCCACAATCGTCGATCAGGGATCTTCGGCAACCACCTCCTCTCGTGTCATCCTGGAATAGATGGGAACGCTTGGTGTGAACTCCAAGGTGGGCCCACGGAGATTACCGCTAAGCATAGCGAAACTCGCCGCGAATGGCAAGACCTTTTCGCCTTTGAGATGCGATTCGAGCGTGGAGCGGAGGCCTCAAAAGCCGGTCGGGTGTGACGAACTCACCGGCCGCCGGCCGTCCCGCATGGGTGTTATTCTGACCTATCCGCTCCTCAAGCAGCTGTGTCTACACAGCCTGGAGCGTCGTGGCTTCGGATTGTTGCCTGTACAGCCGCGATGGCGGTCATCGCAAATGGGGTCCATCTCACGGCGATTGGGGTTGGGGAGAGGCCTGGGCCCAGGGTAGGTCGATGTGGATCGCCTCCGGGCGGAGAGGCAGCAACGGGGCGACTTCATCTACCAGCGCCTTGACGTCTACCGAGATGAAGGCGTGTTCGGGCAGGAGTTCGAGAAGCGGCGAGAGATCCGGATGCGAGTCGAGTGATGAGACGCGGGCCGTCATGGCCTCGACGAAGTGTTGTTGAGCGGTGAGCAGAGCGGATGGGTTCTCGCGGAGCAGTCCGACGACGCTGATCACCTGAGCCCCGTTCATCTCGGCGCCATTCACCTGGATCCCGCCCAGATAGTCGATGGTCACCCCGAAGGCCTGTTCATCCAGAACGACGACCGCGTTCATCGGGAGCGGTACGATCAACTGCAGCTCCTGGATGAAGGCCGGATCGACGCCGCGCTCAGCGCTAAAAGCGAACAAGTCGCTGAGGCGGCTCGGTGCGTCTTCGTCCGGCTTGAGATCGGTCGGTACGCCCAGCAAGAAGAGGTCCTTCGCCGGAAGCCGATAGGTGGCGATCCAAACCGCTTCCAACTTGGGGGCGGTCTCAGCCAGGCCGTCGACGCCGAGAATGAGGATGGTCTGCTGATCAGGGCGCTGCGGAGAGATGAAGGTCGGGGTAGGTGTGGGAGACGCCGACGCCAGGCGACCCGGCTGGCTGGCCAGTACCGTCAGGATCCCGAACATGAAACAGACGACCATGACAACTAAGAGGATCGCTAAAGAGGGCCGTCTGGTCATGTTGTCATCGAGGTGTGCCGCGAAGGAGTCACATGCGACTCGATTCTACCCTCAGGAGGAGCGCGCCGCAAACATGGCCACGCTTCCATCAAGGTCTTCGGCGGATGTTGTCCAGACCCCTTCCTTACCAACAAGCCGCAGCGTGAGTTGGCGCCAGCCCGGTGGAGTTGGGAGGTCTGCGACGGTCAGGAGGGAGGGACCGAGGGATGCGGAGACGCGGCATTCAGATGAGCCTGATCGCGCGAAGGCCAGCACCATGCTGGACGATCGAGGTTTGGCCACGGGAGATCGCAGAAATCGAAGGCGGGAACTCTATCCGCAGGACGGGGATAGCATCCGACCGAGCGCGAACGAGTAGGGGCTAGGGCAGGTATGCCAGGAGGGCGGCCCCGACGAAACAGCCGACGATGTACGCCGCTGCAGCCCCGGCAGTGACCGGCGCATAGTTGGCCGCCTGGCGAAGCAGTCTTCGCCTCTGCACGGCTTGATCGGCGACGAAAGCCGCCGCGCTCCAGAACAAGATGCCCATGAGGCTCGGGAGATCACGGACGAGACTAACCATGAGATTACCTCGAAGTGCTGATCCGGATGATTCGACCACGATCGTCAGCTACGACGCGCACGATCCGGCTCAACGTTTTTCCGCCCGGGAGATCGGCCTTGCCCTTGTAAGTCAACAGGTAGCGCGGGTCGTCGTCGCCCCCGGTCTCGCGCTTCACGGTCGGTCGGACGCCGCGCATCTCGGGGAACGTCTTGGTCACCTGGCGGCTGACCTTACTCACCAACTCATCGGTCACGGTAGACACTCCAGTTCAGGCCGAGGTCGCCCGGCGGCGGAGAAAAGCAGGCAGATCCAGGTTGGTCTCCATCGACGGGACCGGTGCGTGCAGTGTCACCGGGGTCAAGGCCTTGGGGCTCTCGACAACGTCGGGTCTGGCGATCGACGACACGGGCCGCCCGCCAATCCCGGTGACGATCAATATGACCTGGGCTCGACCGTACATCTCGGGCTCGGTCGTCGCGCCGAGGATGATGTCGGCATCCGGGGCGAGGGACTCGCGGAGGTCGGTCACGGCCTGCCCAACCTCATGCAAGGTGAGGTCCTCCCCGCCGGTGAAATGTACCAGCACGCCGCTTGCCTGGCTGAGGCTGTCCATCTCGAGCAACGGGTGATGCAAGGCCTGTCCGATGGCGTCACCAGCCTTGTCGGAGCCCTCTCCCAGACCGATCGCCATCAAGGCTCCGCCGCCATGCAGCATGAGCTGGCGCACGTTGGCAAAGTCGACGTTGATCATCCCCGGTTTGGTGATCAGCTCCGAGATCCCCTGGATCCCCTGTCGCAACACATCGTCAGCGAGTCTGAATGCCACCTCCAGGCTGACCTCGCGCGGGATGACCTGGAGCAGACGATCATTGGGGACGGTGATCAAGGTATGCGTGTGCGGTTGGAGTAACCGCACACCCTCGGTGGCGTTCTGTGTGCGTCGGACCATCTCGAAACCGAACGGCATCGTCACGACAGCGATCACTACCGCTCCGACCTCACGGGCGATCTCGGCGGCGACGGCAGCAGAGCCCGTACCGGTTCCACCGCCCATGCCGGCCGTGATGAACACCATGTCCGCTCGGGCCAAGGCCGCGGCGATCTCGCGGCTGCTCTCCATGGCGGCGGCCGCACCGGTCTTTGGATCGCCACCAGCGCCCAGACCGCGAGTGATGCGCGGACCAAGTTGGATGCGCGTGGGAGCAAGGCTGGATCCGAGGGCCTGACGATCGGTGTTGGCGGCGACGAAATCCACGCCCGTCAGGCCGATCTCGATCATGCGATTGATGGCATTCGAGCCGCCGCCCCCAAGCCCAAGGACTTTCACCGTGGCCCGGCCGAACCGGCTGAGTTCCGGGACGGCGATCGGCCCAGATGCGGGAATGGAGCGGGTGGTCTCAATCATTTTGAGCTCCTGACCATAAGAGAGAATGAAGACCGGATCGCTTGACCTTCTGCTGTGTGATTACGCGTTCGACTTCGCAGCCGGCGCTGCGCAGTTCAACCTCAATCGACTTCGGGATGGCTCGTTCGTCGCCGATCAAAGTGACCCTTCGCGCATGCCGGGCTTCGACGGGCGAGAACCCGACTGCCGGCCGCTCGGCGATGGCGTACTCACCGATCGAGGCCCACCTGACGATATCTGAGGCCCCGTGAGGCTCGGGCAGCAGCATGTAGTGTTCGAGAGGCTTTGCCTGCCTCGGGTCCGGTCTTTTGGCTGCGCGATGCAGGTAATCCTGCATGGCGCCGACCACCGGGCGCGGGCTGCCGTTGGCTGGGAACCAGGCGGCGCGCGCCTCCGGCGAATTCTCGTCTGCCGCCAGCAGGAAGTAATTGAAGTTGAGGATGTCGTTCGGTAGGTCGTCGCTCTCGAATGCGCGTGCGATGGAGATGTTCACATCGACATGGCGTGACGGCCCAAGCTTCGCCCGGCTGGCGCCTTCCGTGGCGCCCCCGGCCAGCACCAACATGGGCAACACCCGTTCGACCGCCTTTTGCGAGATCGCTGAATACCAGTCGAAGATCCGGAATCCTCTTTGATCCTGGGACCCTTCCGGCGTGTAGTAGGGTTTGGTTTCGGGCCAGGCTGCCGGCCCGCCGGCGCCCCAGTCGAGAGCGCGATCCCCGGTCCACGCGTACAGCGAGAGGGTTACCTCATCGAGCAGGCCGCGCGACCCGCGACGGGCGATCGATCCGAGCACGGCCTCGAGGAAGGCCGTGTCCCAATAGTCCCCCCCTGGCTCCAGCGGCGGGAGCACCGGCCGAAGACCGACCTCCCGTTGTAGCTGCAGGATGGGGAGGACAATGTCGAGAAACCGCTCGACGATCCCGGTCCTGGCCCAGGCGGAAGTATCCCAACTCGCCTGCATGTTGGGGCGGTCGAAGACGACGACATATCGGACTCCCCAGCGTGCATAGCTGGGGAGGATCGAAGTCAACTCTTCAGGACTGTGAGCGCCGATAGGGGCCGAGATGTGGATGACCGGTTCGATACCGGCTTGCTTCAGGCCTCGGACGAATGCCTCAGGGATGGCGCGGCTGGGTGTGGCGCGCAGCGTCAGCCAATGGGCTCCGAGAGTCTTGAGTACGGGGAGCCAAGTCTCGAGATCGCGGGCCGTGTAGTGCTCGGCGTCCGGGTAGTAATGGTATCCAATCCGCTGATTCGCTGGGGCCATGGCTGGATTCCCTTGTACCCGGAGCGATGCAAGGAGCGTGCCAAGCCCGTTACCTCGATACGGCCAGCTTCAGCACCTTGCCGGACGGATCAAGTGTGAGGCGGGCGTACTGCGAGTGCTGGCGAGCACCAGCTGGGACCTGTTTGGAGAAGGTGACGACGTACGTCTCGTGGCCGTCGGCTGGAATAGCCTTCTGCCCCAACTGATGCGAGGGGCAGGTGTGATCGTTCCCCTCACACCCGCAGTGCTGGGTGTGGATGTGGCACTCTGCATCGGATAGACCGGGAAGGTATTGGGCGACGATTGACTTGACCCGCCCCAAAGCCTCCGAGGTGATCTGCCCTTCGATCAGATCTTGCCCCCCCAGAGCACAGGCCGTTTTCATCTGGCTCGGGCGCGAACTCCGACGGAAGACTGCCTTGCGGCCTTGCGCGGCCGGGGTGTAACCCGGTGTGTAAAGAGGGTCCCCATAGAGCACGAACGAGATGAGGGTCTTCTGATCCTCACCGTCGAGGTAGCTCTGCCGGCGATGCATTGCCGCCGCCAGCCCGAGCTTGGCGCGCCTCAGCGCCTCACCCGCCGGCAACCGCTGGTTGAGGTTCTCCCAGAAAAGCCGGCCGAGAAGATCGGCACCGATCAAGGGTGGCGTGACGGACCCGTAGGAGACCTTTGTCGACCCCACGACGGCGTGGCTGCCCGATGCGAGGAATTTCAGACACAGGGCCGTCTCGGCGGTCTTACCCAAGACGTTTGCGCCAAAGCACGCCTCGGTAAAGACGATCTTTGGGGCGCGGCCGCCGTTCACAACATCCTCCGGACGCAAGGCGACCGGGAATTCCGTGGCGGTCGACTTGTCACGCAGCGGGTCGCGTTGGCCGAACCACTCCGGTCCATCGACGATCCCGTGCAAGTTGTAGTACGAGAGCCTCATCGGCTGGACCGCAGCCGAGGGCAGCGCACCGGCCTCAACCGGGGGAGAGGTGAACAGAGTCTGTGGATCACCGATCGTCCGGAATACAGCCAGGGAGGCCCTACGCCATATGCTGGCGCTGTACCCGAGCGTACGTACGGGTCGCCGCAGTATGCGATTCAGAAGGCTGGAGATCCCCAGGCGCAGCCGCACCCACGCGCTGACGGCTCGGACGGCGATCAGATGCTCGTCCGTAGCACTCCGCAGTTGGCGGATGAGAGTATCGAGATCGTCATCCGCAGGAAGTCTACCGATGGGCCACTCCGGGGCGAAGTAGTTCTCGTCGGTCGTGGAATAAGGGTTGTCGGAGGCGACGGCGTCGTCATCGTCGTCGGTCGGGTTGGGCAGCATATGGAACGGCACAATCCGATGTCCTCCGATGATCAGCATCGCCCCGATCATCTCGCCTCGTTTGGCCAGCTCGTGGTCGAGGTCGGCCAGGCGAAGCTTGATCTGCCAGGCGTTCCCGGGGTCGACGGGGGCCAACCCGAACTCTTCCAGCGATCCCGGATCGTCGGTATACAGCCGATAGGCAGCCCATCCGGGGCGACGGCGGACAGCCTGGACCAGACTCATGGCCGCTTCGTCAAGCCGTCGGAAGCGGTCAACCCCGAACGCCTGAATCAAGGGCGTCCGGTTCGAGACAACGACATAAGCCGGCACGCGATTGTCTTCATTGGAGCGCCGGCGGCGAACGTTGAGACGTTCGGCAATCCGATCGAACTCCGCCCGGGCCTCATCGACCGGGCTGGGCTCGGAGGACGTCTTCTCGACGTGCCGGTCGCCGGGATCAGGACCGCGGAAGGCTTCCCATGGCTCGGGGGTCGGGAGGGCGTCATCGCCTGCGCTATCGGTGTCGCCGGCGTAATGGCGGTCGATAGTTGAGTCGGCCTCGACCTGTATCTCTTTGGTCTCGGTCTCAGATCCTATGGGAGCGGCTGAAGGAGCCGGCGACCCAGCGGGCGCCGAGGCCAGCCGGTTGTCTCCCAGAACGACAGCCACCTCCGCCGGCACGGGGCGGCTCAAGTTGGCCGACATCTCGGTTGGCCACAATCGCTGGTATCTATGGCCTTCGCCGAGCACTCGTCGCGCCTGCTTGCCGGTCGGATCCTCAGCGGCGGCGCGATGCAGATACTCGACGCCTCTGCCGGTTTCTCCATTGGCCATCAGCTCGTCGGCGACCACAAGACGGAAGGGGACACACTCCGGCCAGCGATCGCAGCCGGCGCGGGCAAGAGCATAGGCAACGTCGCGTTCGCCGGCTTCGAGGTGTGCCTTCACCGCAATCAGCATCGGGAGAGGAATTTCCGGGTCAGCGGCAAGCACCTGGTGGGCAGCGACGGCGGCTGCCTGGAATTCGTTTGTGTTCAACGCCTCGATGGCGCGAGTGAGTGCGAACGCCCAGGATGGCGCGTTGGCCGCTTCGACCGGGTCGCCTCGTAAGGCTCGGGCACAGGCCTCGATCACGACTGCACGCGTGGGGTTACCGGCTTTGCGGAGGACCTTCGCCATAAGGTCGTAGACCTCGACGTACTCTGGGTCGGCAACGACCACGGCGGACAATCGATCCAGCGCAGGATGGTTCATCCCTTGTGAGGCTTCGATTTGAGCCAGCAATAATGCAACCTCGTGGTCACCGGGCCAGGCCGAGAGCCAGTCAGCGGCGAGTGATCGACCGAAATCGGGCCGGCGTGCGATCTGCGAAGCCTGAATCAGGTTGAGGCATGTCTGTCGATCGATCATCGGGTCACCGCCATCTGCCGGATGCCGCCATGCACGAGCTCGAGGGCCCGCACGGCGGCCAATTGGTGGAGGACATCGGGATTGCGCGGATTGAGTTCGGCGGCGCGTTTGAGCATAGCGCCTGATTGTTGATAAGCCTTTAGACCTTTCAAGACGAGGCCGGCCCGAAAGTGAGCATCAGCGTTGGTCGGGTCGAGGTCGATTGCACGTTCATACGCGTCCAGCGCTCGCTTGAGCTCACGGCGATCCTCGTGCAAGCGGCCGATCTCGACGGCAATCTGGGGATCATGCGATGTGCCGGCGCCGATCTGGGAAAGTTCGCTCAAGGCGCGGTCGAGATGGCCGGCTTCCCGGCTGATCCTGGCGATGGCCAAACGGTATGCGGCGTTCCGGGGTGCGAGCCGGGAAGCGTTTTCTGCCGCCACCATGGCCTGATCCAAATCACCGGCCAATCGCGCCGCCTCGGCCAGGGCCGCCCAGATCTCATCGTTCTCCGCCTGGGACACCGCCAAGGACTTCAAGGACTCGGCAGCCTCACTCGCCCGGCCAGCCCGCAGGAGCAGATGGCTTCGTGCGATGCGCACAGACGTCGGATCGGTAGCAAGTTGAAGCGCACGATCGTAGGCCAGCAGGGCCTTGTCCACTTTGCCCTGAGCGGCCAACACGTCCGCTAGGACCATCAGGACATCCGGGTCATCGGGGGCAAGGCGCTGGGCTGCGAAGCCGTGCTCGCGCGCCGCGCGCGCCCGGCCCAGGGCCAGGGCGGCGCGGGCCGCGCCGACAAGGCAGTGTGGATCGGCGGGGGAGAGGCTGCACGCCCGTTCGAACCATGTCTCGGCGTGCTCGGCCTTGCCGAACGCAAGGGCCAGCTGGCCTGCCTCCTTCCATACGTCTCCCACGCCGGGAAACGCGTGGACCGCGCGGGCGTAGGTGTCTTCCGACTCGGCCAGCTGATCGGCTGCCCGATAGGCTCGCGCCAGCGCCAGGAGGTATTCGCCATTGCGGGGCGACAACTCCATGGCGTGCTGGAGGTGGGGCAGGGCGGAATCGGCTTGACCGAGCTCCTGGTATTCGCGCGCGAGCTTGAACTGCCAGGCCGGTTCGTCCGGCCATGAAGCCAGGGCCTTGTTCAGGTGAGCGATCGCCTTGTCCCTCATCCCGCTGTCCAGGAATGCCTGGGCAGCAAAGTACTGCGCCAGCGGCGTCAAAACCGGATTCGAGGCGGCGTATGAGAAGGCCTGCCGCGCCTGCTCATGACGCTCCATCATTCGCTGACCGACACCAATGACGAGCGCGGCCCACTCCCCGACGGGTCGCTTTCGCGGATCGGGTAGCATGGTCCTCAGCGCGTCGGGCGCCCGCCCGGACCGTAAGAAGGCAATCGCCAGCCCCTCACTGGTCTCGCCAGACGGGTCAAGGTGAGCCCAAGATTCCAGATCCTCGAGGCCGGTAGCTCCCGCAACGCCGGCGGCTGCCAGGGACCGTTGCGTGAAGCGGGCCAGCTCGTCCTCGGAGACTTTCGAGTTACGCGCGCGCTCGATCCCGGCCTGCATGTCCTGCATGAACGACTCGCCTTCCCATGCCACTGAAGGGGCGTGGGCGAAGGCCTCGGCGGAGTGTGCATAGAGCCAGCGGGCATCAGCCAGGCGCAATCGGGCCCGGATCCACGCCACAATGACGCGCGTGTCATCGTGCTTCGATAACCAGGTTTCGAGAATCGCAATCGCTTTGTCCCACTCTGCCAGCCTCAATGCAGCCCGCGAGAGTTGAACCGCGTCATCTACGGATTCCGGAGACGTCCTCAGCCCCCGATCGAGGGCGCCCTCGGCGGCCGATCGATCGGCATTCGCCAGGTGGGCAAGGCTGAGCAAGCCCAAGCAGGCCGGCGTCGGAACCGAAGCTTGCGCTGCCGAGAGCAGTCTCTCGAGGGCCTCCCTCGATTTCCCGAGGCGTAAGTAGGCCTCTCCCATCACCGTCTGGATGTCGGCACGATCGGGCGCGATCGCCGATCCTGCCTCGAGGGCGATCAGAGCCGCCTCGGGAGACCCGAAGCGCATCTGTGCGATCCCGGCTTCCAACGCAAGATCGGCGTCACCCGTCACCCTGTCGATCGCCATTTCGTAATAGCGCAGGGCGGCCTGCTTCTCACCGCACTCTAGAAGCTCCCTCGCCAGAATCACCGGAAGGGCGCGGTCTTGCGGTGAAACCGACAGAGCCTTCTCCCAGTAGGCGATCGCCTCGTCACGGCGACCCACTCCGACAAGGGCCGTGGCGATACCCTTCATCGCCGAAGGATCGTCAGGCCTTAGACCAAGTCGAGCATTCCAGGCCCACAGGGCGGTCTCGACATGGCCGGTTTCTTCACTGACGAGCGCCAAATCGCGCAGCAAATCCGGGTCGGGGACCGAGATCCCGGCCGCAGCGCTCAGCATCCGTCGGGCGGAGGCCGCCTCCGAGAGCTCGAGCAATAGGGCGGCGGACTCGCGCAACACATGAGGATCGCGGCGCCGGTGCACTAGGGCCGCCGCGAGCGAATCCCGGGCAAGTTGAGCATCACCCGAGTGAAGCGCAGCGCGCGCCAGTTCCATCCTGGCCTGAGGCTGATCTGGCTCGAGCGCCACAAGCTGGCGCAAAGCCTCCAGGGCGGTCTCCCAGCGGCCGCCATGCACCGCAGCTTTCGCCAGCCGGCGGACCGGGCCGGAGGCATGTGGATCGGCGGCGCGGGCCTGCTCGGCGGATTGGATCGCCTGGTCAGTCAAACCGGCCGCAAGATAGGCCTCGGAAAGCCCTGCCAAGAGTGGCGCCGGGTCGCCCAAGAGTGAACGGGCCGACTCAAGCTGGGAGACGGCCAGCGCGGGTTGGTTGTCGGCAATGGCGGCTTCGGCGAGCCCTAAGACACAGTCGAGGTAAAGACCGCGGTCCGCCTCATATTGGGCAGCTTGAGGCAGGCAGCGATTGAAGATCCGCACGGCCTCTCCCGGTCTCCCGCCGAGGACCATCGCCCGGCCGAGCCACAAATCGCGCATAGGGTTTGGGGAAGAGCTCGATCCCGAGGATTCGAGCAGATTCAGCGCCTCCTGGACTCGTGTGACCCCGCCGGTGAATGTCGCCGCCTCAACCAAGAGGCGACCTGCCAGAAAACGAGACTCGGCCGAGACGCCGGCAGGGACCATCCCGAGCGCACCCTGGGCCTGGGTGAAGCGGCCGGTTGATTCATACGTCAGCGCCAGGGCGAGTCGCGCCTCCCAGCTTCCGGGCCAGGTTTCCGCCGCCCGGCTCAGGACGTCGAGTGCCCTGTCCGTATGGCCAAGCTGGCGCAGCAGCTCGCCTTGCTCGATCTGCCACGAGGCCTGCTCCGGCGAGAGACTGACGGCCCGCTCGGTAGACTCCAAGGCTTCGCTCACACGGCCGGTCGTTCTCAACCAGCGCGCGTAGGCGATCTGAAGGTCACCGCTACTGGGAACGGCCTGAGCAGCGGATGAAAGGGTTGCGCCGGCAGCGGCGGTGTCGCCCCCCGCTGCCTGCGACTCAGCAAGGTAAATCCAGGGCTCGGCCGATTCAGGGTGCAACTCAGTCGCCGCCTCGATCTGGCTTCGTGCGCCTTCGGGGTCGCCGAGGGCCAAGAGGGCGCGGCCGAGTAGGACCAACGCATTCGGGGACTGTGGGTCGGCCTCGAGCGCCCGTCGTGCGACCTCTTCGGCCAGTGTGGCTTCGCCTGAAGCGAGGGCACATTCGGCCAATAGCTCGAGTTGCCCGGGCTCTGACGCCGCAAGCGCCTGCCAATAGGGGAGGGCAGCCGCTGGCTCGCCGCCAGCCTGGAGGTTCGCCGCGAGCATCTTGAGGGACTCCTGACTGGATGGTTCCAGCGCGAGTGCGAGGCGAGCCTGTCGCGCCGCGCCGAGGTAATCCCCCGCTTCATTGAGGAGCGAGGCCAAGTGCAGGCGGGCGTGCATGCTTGCCGGCTGGGTCCGCGACAAGATGCGCGCGATCTCAATCGCAGTGTTTATGCGCCCGCACTCTCTGGCCACGGCTGCCAAACGACGAAGCGTTTGCGGCTCAAGGGAGACCAGACCGGTCAGATCTTTGGTCGTCTGATCCAGCCGCTCGGTTGCGGTTGTCTTTTCGCCGAGGGCCACATACGCCGAAGCTGCCGCAATCTGCTCCAATATCGAGGACGTCGACTCTCCGAGTACCGTGATGGCCGCCTCGGGCTGCCCCGCGTCGATGAGGGCCTCCGCCAGAGCTGCTCGTCTAATCGGGGTCGGGTGGGTCTGCAGCGCCTGTCGCCGAGCCTCGACCTCGACGACTGACTCACCATCTTGGCGGCCTGCGGCCGCAATGTGATCCGAGACCGAGGCCAGGAGGTCGTTGGCCTCCTCCCAGGCATCGTCGAGATGGGATCTCGAAGCCCCGGCGTCGCCCCCCATGCGCTCGAGTTCGGCCTCAACCAAGGACCTTGTCACTCGATCGGTGACCCAGGCGGAGATGCCTTTCACACCTGCGGTTTCTGTGAAGGTCGTCTTTGTGGTCGCTGCGCCTTCCCCGGCGAGGCTGTGCAGCAAGCTGATCAAGCGCAACTGTGAACCCCTGGCGGACGCAGTAAGGGTTTCGATGGCCTCCGCAGGGGACAGGTTCGTGAGCAAGACATTGGCGATGAACGACGCAGGAACGATCGCCTCATCGGTCGTCAACTCCCCGATGAGGGCGTCCTGATCGGCGATCTGCGGCCAAGCGCAGGCCAGCGGAGACTGCCATCGGCCTGGATCGGATGTAACCGCGGAAACAACTTCTGTACCGTCGTTCTGAGCGCATCTCCTGACGATCCAGACCGCAGCAAGGGCCACAGCCTCAAGGTCGGACCCAAATCCGAATTCGGGAGATGCCTCGCCGGGCACGAGCCCCATGCGGCTCTCGAACGGCTCGGGAATCCTTGCGGTGACATCCGCCGAGTCGGGAAGCCCTAACGAATCCATGGCGAGCGCCCAGGGTGAGAGCGAGGCGAGTGAGGCGGCAACCGACTTGCGCTGGATGACGGTATCGCCCTGCAGATAACTCCAGGCCTCAGGAACGCGGAGCAGGCGGCTCAAGACCTGCCTGAGCTCGCCAGGGGAGAGTCGTTCGCTCAGTGCGGAAAGGACTTCCGCCTCAGTTTTCATGGGCAACCCTCGCAGGGGGTCAAGCGACCGTCCACGAAATCTGTTGAACCACCCAATAGCCAGCACCGAGCATCAGCAGGCCGAGGCAAATCAGGAATGCGCCAACGCCGGTGCCGGTTCGGATGAGTTGATTGATGGAGGCGACGAGCTCGGCTGCACTGCTCACGAGCCCGGAAACCTCCTGGGCCATGCCTTTCTGGCCGAGTTGTGCGGTCTGAGCCGCCAGCGCCTTGACCTCGCTCGAGTAGCCGCGACTGATCAGGACGATAGTGCCGATGATGATGTAGATACAGCCTAGCAGGAGGAGAACGCCGGCGACTATGATCTGGAAGTCTCGAAAGGTAAGGGGGATCATTTCAACCTCCGCACGTGCGCGTGTGCGCCGCATGTTGCAAGGACCATGCCAGTGCCAGGCTGGGGAAATGGCCGGCTTTCCTTCACGGAACTCTGCAGAGCCGTCAGATCCTGAACGGGAGAGGAGCAGGAAGGGCCGTCAGAAACGAAACAGGTACTGCTGGAGGTTGAGGGCTAACGACGCCAGCCTGGCCCGTGACTCAAGAGGCGCCCATCCCAGGCATGCAAGTGAAGACAGCCCGCGGAAAGGCTCACCGATCGGATTGCGCACGGGAGGTAAGAACTGAACGCAGATCAGGCGACGAGCTGTTGAAACTCGGGCGAGAAGTGCCCGATGTCGAGCAGGTCGTCATCGCAGAAGAGCATGGCGCGTTCGATGGCGTGGCGCAATTCGCGGATGTTACCAGGCCAGGAGTGGACCTTGAGGGCGTCGATCGCCCTCGGGGAAATCCCGGTCACGGCGTTGGCCGTCCGGGTGTTGATCTGGCGAATGAACGTCCCGACCAAAGCCGGGATGTCGCCAAGCCGTTCCCGCAATGGAGGCAAATGCAGGTCGACGACCTTGAGCCGATAGAAGAGGTCCTCACGGAACGTGCCGTCCCTGATCATCATCGGCAGGTCGCGATTGGAGGCGGCCACGATCTGAATATCCACGCTCAGCTCGTTCACCCCGCCCACCCGGCGGAAGCGCTGTTCATCCAGGACTCTCAACAGCTTGGCCTGCATGTCGGTGCGTGTCGACGAGATCTCATCCAGGAAGAGGATGCCTCCGTCGGCTACCTCGATCAAGCCCGACTTGCGCTTCTGGGCGCCGGTGAACGCACCGGCCTCGTGACCGAAGAGCTCGGACTCGATCATCGTCTCGGGTAGAGCGGCGCAGTTGATCGGAACGAACGGCTTGTTGAGGCGAGGTCCCATGGCGCCGATCGCCCGCGCCAGGATTTCCTTACCGGTGCCGGTCTCGCCGGTGATCAGGACCGACACCGAGGCGTTTGAGGCCCGTTCCGCCTCGCGCACGATCTGCTTCATCACGGGCGTCTCGCCGACGACCCATTCGATCTCGCCATGCGACGAACGCCGGAGAAGGTCGAGCTCACGCCGCAGGTTGACGACTTCGCGTGCCCTTTCGACTGCCGATAGCAGTCGCTGCAGGTCGAGCGGCTTCTGGAGAAAGTCCTGGGCGCCCTTCTTCATCGCCTCGACGGCAGTCTCGACTTCTCCGAAGGCCGTGATGACGATGACCGGCGGGCGGGGGTTTTCACGCGTCAGCCGATCCAGCAGTGACATTCCCGAGCCGTCGGGGAGCATCATGTCCAGCATGACGACGTCCGCCTTACCGGCGTCAATCGCGTGATGCGCTTCCTCCAGGCTACCGGCGGCAATCGCTTCGTACCCGGCGTCGCCCAGGGCTTCCGAAATGAACCCGCGTGCGGCTTCCTCGTCGTCGACGATCAGGACCGTCGCACTCATCGAAACCCACCTCGGGTTTGCCCGATCGTGGCGGCAGGGACGCGGATGGTGAATACGGTGCCTGCGCCCGGGAAGCTCTCAACTTGAATGCCGCCTTTGTGCGCCGTCAAGATCCGCCGGCTGATTGCCAACCCCAGCCCGGTGCCTTCCTTCTTGGTCGTGAAGAACGGGTCGAAAATGCGGTCGATGACCGCCGGTGGAATGCCGGGGCCGGTGTCGGCGATCTTCAATTCGACCGCCTTTACGGCGTTCACCTCAGTCGGAGCCAAGGAGACAGAGAGCATCCCGCCGGAGGCCATGGCCTGCAAAGCGTTGGTGATCAAGTTGACGACGACTTGCTCGAAGGTCCGGGCATCGACGGCAGCCGGGGGTGTCTCAGGATCGAAGGTCGTGTGGCATTCAACTTTGGCCTGGTTGAGTCGAGGCTGCCAGCGGGTGAGAAGCCGCGACATCAAGTCGGCCAGATCGAGAGCCTCGATCTTCACCTCCAGTGGGCGGGCGAAGAAGAGCACGTCGCTCAGAAGCTGGTCCAGACGCGTACATTCCTTGCGGATCCGTTCGAGGGACTCATGCATGGGATGGTCAGCCCCGAGACGTGAAGCGACGAGCTGAACGCCGGTGCTGATGTTGTTGATCGGATTGCGGACCTCGTGGGCGAAGATCGCCGTGACTTCTCCGAGGAGCGCCCTTTGAGCCAACATCTCGGTCTGGTCCTCGATGGCCTGTCGTTCGGACTGGTCGTTGAGGACCACGACCAGCCGCTGGCGGGTCCCAGGGGAGGCCGGGATCGCCCGCAAGCTGATGGGGATCGGGGTTCCGTCGCGCCGGTGTACCACCAGGCTGGGGCGTTCAGCCTTGCGCTCATGGCCCAGAGCGTCCAACAGCGTGGCTAGCGAGTCCTCCGGTCCGACGAGAGCATCCTGGATCGGCAGGCCGTCGAGCTCGCCTGGACGATAGCCGAGCATCTCGGCCGCAGCCCGGTTGGCACGCACCACATGCAGACTACCATCCAGGGCCAGAACCGCGTCGCCGACGGATTCGACGAAATCGTCAACCTCGGCACCCAACTGGCCGACCTTGCGTTCGAGGTCGGCGAGCATACTCAGGCGGGCAGTCGTGATGAGGGAGGCGTGGCAAAGATCGGCCGCAAGCGCGAGCAGTTCCTCCGCCTCGGCCGGCACGTCGTCGGGCGAGCGCCAGCCGGCCACGATCACGCCAATCCAGGCCGGGCTGTCTCCGAGGGGGGCTGTGTGAAGGACACTCAGGCCGGCTGCACGGGCGGCCTTCTGCAAGAGATTGTCGGGGCGCTGACCGCGCGACCATCTCAGGGATCCGCGCAGCGGCTCGAGCGCGTCGACGGGCAGCGACGTCGGGAACTCCGGCCCGAGCGATCCGGCTTCGATGTACACCGGACCATCGGCGGAGACTTTGTAGACACCCACAGCGTGGGCGCGCAGAAGGGAAGCGGCCGCTGCCAGGAGATCCGGGAGCGGCTGGTCCGCCTCGGAACTCGCCAGGCCGGCCATGCGGTCGATCGTAGCGATGCGCTCGTGCTCTGCCCGCGCCTGGTCTTCCTGCTGGATACGGGCGGCTGTCGCCGAGGCTGTGACCAGGATCGCCTGCCGGGGTGTGCCGATGGAGCGGGCATGCAGGTCGACCATGTGGACCTGGGAGTCGTGCGTCTGAAGAGGGACCTCGCGCAAGCTGCATTCCGACGAGAGATCGGGATCGCGAAGCCGGCGCCAAGCGTTGGCGCCGTTGTCACCCGGGAAGAGACTCTCCGGGGCAAGCGACTCCAGGTCGGAGCGGGCGTGACCTGTCAGGAGCAGGAAGGCGTGGTTGGCCGCGAGCACTTTTGCGCCGTCGCCGCTGAAGACAACGACGGCATCCTTGAGGGTGTCTGCCAGAACGCGAAAGAGCTCGCGGGATGGATCGGGCTTGAGCAGGCGAGCGAGTGGATTTGTCGCGACCTGAGCTCTGGGCAAGACCTAATCCCTGGCGGCGCGGGCCGCCTTTCGATGACGAAGCCTGGCAGGAAGAATCCCCTCGATCGACCGGTACTTGGCGACGGTGCGGCGCGCCACGTTCACGCCTTCTCTCCGGAGGGTCTCGACGATTTCATCGTCGGTGAGAGGTTTCGGCTCATCGCCGATGATCTCGCGAATCCGATCGCGCACGGACAGGCTGCGATCGAAGAATCGATTGAGCGGAATAATCCTGCCATCCGGAAGCCCTATCGATTTGTGGGAGACGGCGCGCGAGACCGTCGACTCGTGAACGCCGATCTTCTCGGCCAACCGGGCGCGGGTCATTGGCTTTAGATGCCGGTCGCCGCGCAGAATAAACTCGCGCTGTTCGGTCGTGAGGAGCTCCATCAAACGGCGCATTGTGTTGTTGCGTTGCTGCATGCACTTGACGAAGAGCGAAGCGCGTTCGATGTGTTTCGCCCACTCGTCGGATACCTCTTCGGATTTCTCAGTCATCGCCTCGCGGAACATCGGATTGACGCGCAACCAGCCGGCCACCGGGGCAAAGATCTCGACCACCAGCTGACCGCTGGCGTTGGTAGCGCCTTGTGAGACCTGGATGTCGGGCGAGTGGTACACGTTTGGGTCAGCCTCCTGCGGCTGACGACCGGAGCCCCAGAAAGCGCGTGCCGGATAGGGGTTCAGATTCTCCTGGATGAAGGTCGCAGCCTGGTGGACCTTCTTGACGCCTACCCCGAGCTTGTGACCGATGCGATCGAACTCGCGGCGTCCGAGCTCGGTGAACGCCTCTTCCAGTATCCGGCGGGCCAATTGATTGATGGCCTCCTCGGGGTCGAGCAGGTCGAGCTGGACCAGCAGCGCCTGCCTCGGCCCGGCCGTTGCCAGACCAGGCGGATCGGCATGCGAGATCAAATCCAGCACTCTCTGGACCTGGCTAAGCTCGCTCCTGGTCGTCCGAGCCAGGATGGCCGGAGCGTCCTGAAGGAAGCCGTCCTCATCCAGACTGGAGAGGATGTAAGCCGCCAGATAGCGATCCGCGGGGAGGAGGTCAGAGGCCAGCTGCTGGAGCATATGCAGCGCAAGATCTTCGGGTGCGGCCACGTCCTGTTCGGGCTGTTCGCCGCCGACGCCTGAAACTTGAGGCGGGGAGGCCGCGTCGCGCGGAGACAGGAAGACGATCGGCTCGTCGGGCCCGGTCTGCAGGCTGCATACAGGACACGGCGCGTCGGCCTGGAGGCGCCGGTGGCAGCCGGGGCAAACGCGGTCTTCGAGGAGTTCCAGCGCGGGGTTCTCGGCGAGCTCGGAGAGAACCTTGTCGCGCAGCTCCAGGTTGGACAATGCCAGCAAGCTCATGGTTTGAGCCAGGTGGGCAGTGGTCAGCGGACGGAGCGAATGATCCTGAATCTGAAGCATGGGCGCCTCGGGAGGTGAGTATACAAGAAGACGGTTGTGTGCGCAAAGGCGGTGCAAGATCCGTGCCAGTTGCGGCGTGATAGAATTCGGCCATGCCGGCGGACGTGACGGTCATTGGAGGAGGCTTGGCGGGGAGTGAGGCCGCGCTTCAGGCCGCCCGGCGTGGGCTGAGGGTACGGCTGTTCGAGATGCGTCCCCATGTCCGGACCGGTGCGCACCAGACATCCGATTTGGCTGAGCTTGTCTGTTCGAACTCATTGGGCTCCCAGCTCGCTGACAGGGCTTCGGGGATCTTGATGGCCGAGCTGGAGGTCATGGGCTCCCAGCTCCTGGAGTGCGCCAAGGCCGCGGCCGTGCCGGCCGGGGGTGCTCTGGCGGTCGACCGTCAGGTCTTTTCGAGTGAGGTGACCCGCCGGGTCGAGAGTCATTCCCAGATCGAGCTGGTGCGGGAAGAGGTCAAGAGTCTGCCGCGAGAGGGGGTGGTGATCGTCGCCTCCGGTCCGCTGACCTCGAGCGACCTGGCCAGCGAGTTGGTCGGCTTGACCGGCGAAGCCCAGTTGTATTTCTTCGACGCCATTTCACCGATCGTGGAGGCGGATTCGATCGATGCCTCGATCGCATTCCGGGCATCGCGCTACGGACGCGGGCAGGAGCTGCCCGGCGACTACTTGAACTGCCCGATGGATCGAAACGAGTACGAGCAATTCGTGGAGGCGCTTCGGACCGCCGAGCGGATCGAGCTGCGTGAATTCGAGGACGCCATCTGTTCCGGTGTCCGAGCCGGGCCTGACCAGTTCTTCGAAGGCTGCCTGCCGGTCGAGATCATTGCCGAAAGGGGGCGAGAGGCCTTGGCATTCGGGCCGATGCGGCCGGTCGGGCTGCGCGATCCCCGGACGGGAGCCAGGCCGCATGCAGTCGTCCAACTTCGTCAAGACGACCTGGCGGGAGAGCTGTACAACCTGGTCGGCTTTCAGACGAACCTGGCCTACCGTGAACAGGCCCGGGTATTCCGGACGATCCCTGGCCTGGCTGGAGCCCGCTTTGCCAGGTACGGCCAGATGCACCGGAACACCTTCATCAACGCACCCCGGCTTCTTTTGCCGACGCTTCAGACGCAACGCTCGCCAGACGTCTTCTTCGCCGGGCAGCTTACCGGGGTTGAAGGATATCTCGGCAACATCGGGACCGGCTTGCTCGCCGGGACCAACGCGGCCCGCCATGCCCGGGGTGAGACACCGGTTGTCCTGCCAAGCGAGACCATGCTCGGGTCGCTGTGCAACTACGTGACACATGCCGCGCCGAGCCACTTCCAGCCGATGAAAGCTAACCTGGGGTTGCTGCCCTCGCTTGAGGACGGTCTCCGGCGCGATCGGCGTGAGAGGGCTGGCGCCTACGCGGCGCGCTCCGCGGAAGTCATTCGCGCGGCGTGGCTCGAGATTCAAGCCAACTGCGCATAGCCACCATCGAATGCCAATCCACCCACAAACTCATTTCCCCAATGGCCACGAGGCTATGCGCACCCTTCTCGCATTTCTGGGGGTGTTGGTGTATGCATGCAGCGGCGTCTCACCAACGTCGTCGGAACTGGTCGCGTTCGACGGATCGTCGGCAATGCGGTTCGCCGAGGGACAAGCGAGCTTTGGCGCGCGGGTGCCAGGGACCTCGGCCCACACGCAGGCCGCAGATCTGATCCAGACCGAGCTAGAGCGGAGCGGGTGGCAGGTCGAGAACCAGGAATTCGTCTATCGGGGTGTCGGGTTGCGAAACCTGCTCGGCACTTTGGCGGGGACCCAGGGACCGGTCGTGTTGCTTGGGGCTCACTACGACAGCCGGAAGGTCGCAGACCAGGAGTCAGGGTCAAACCAAGGTCCGGTGCCCGGAGCCAATGACGGGGCCTCGGGCGTGGGGGTGTTGCTCGAGCTGGGCAGGGTGCTCCCGTCCAACCCCGTCGGTTGCCAGGTGCAGCTCGTGTTCTTCGACGGCGAGGACAGCGGCGGCCTTGACGGTTGGCAGTGGATCGTCGGCTCGACCTACTTCGCCGACCATCTGACGACCACACCTGAGGCGGTCGTGATCGTTGACATGGTCGGAGACGAAGACCTCGAGCTATTCATGGAAGGCAATTCCGATCCGGGTTTGCGTGGGGGGATCTGGGAAACAGGATCCAGCCTGGGTTATCCGGCGTTTGTCCCCATTGTCAAGTACACGATGGTGGACGACCACATCCCCTTCGTCCGCAAAGGCATTCCCTCGGTCGACATCATCGACTTCGACTATCCCTACTGGCACACCACGCGCGACACGCTGGATAAGCTCTCGCCGGCGAGCCTGGAGCAGGTAGGGGGGACGCTTCAGTCCTGGCTGACTAAGTGCCCGACATCCTTAGGGGAATAGCGGCCTCGCCAAGCTTGTTTGAGCGTCAGATCGGCATTCCGCGGTCGTTCCGCAAGCGGGTGAAACGCCGGCGTTTGGGTCGAGGACAGTCGAAGAGTATAATCTTCGCGTGCCTCGCGAACCCGTCTCCACGGAATTCCCCGCAGAACGCGCCTTCCTGGTCGGGGTTGAGTTTCATGGCGCACCAACCCTCATGGGCCTGACCGATTCCCTGGCAGAACTGGCATTGCTGGCAGACACGGCAGGACTAATCGTCGTCGGTCAGGCGACGCAACGCTTGCCTCATCCCGATCCAAAAACGTATGTGGGCTCCGGCAAGGTGCAGGAGATCCGCCAGCTATCTGAGGAGACCTTGGCGGACGTCATCATCTTCGACGACGAGCTTTCTCCGCGACACCAGCGCGAGCTGGAACGCATGGTGGACGAAAATGTCCGGATCATCGACCGGACCGCGCTCATTCTCGACATCTTTGCTCAACACGCCCAGAGCCGCGAAGGTTCGCTCCAAGTCGAGCTCGCCCAGTATGAGTACCGGCTCCCGCGATTGACACGGGCCTGGACGCACCTGGCGCGGCAAGCCGGCGGGGGCGGAGGCCGGGCCGGAGCAGTCGGAGGCGTCGGACTGCGCGGGCCAGGAGAAACCCAACTCGAGGTCGATCGCCGCGAGATTGGACGCCGCATCTCCCATCTACGGCAGGAGCTGGAAAAGGTGCGCGCCCACCGGAAGCGCTATCGAGCGCGCCGCAAAAAAGCTGACGCGCCGACTGTAGCCATTGTCGGATACACCAACGCTGGAAAATCAACCCTTCTAAACCTTCTCGCCCGGGCCGACGTCCGAGTGGCTGATCAGCTCTTCGCAACACTCGACCCGACGACGCGCCGGGTGGAGCTTCCCGGGGGACACCAGGTCCTGGTCACAGACACCGTCGGCTTCATCCAGAAGCTGCCCACGACCCTCGTCGCCGCATTCCGGGCCACGCTGGAAGAGATCGCCGAGGCGGAACTCCTCCTGCATGTGGTCGATATCACGCATCCCAACGCCCGGGCGCAGGCTGAGGCAGTACGCCTCGCCCTGGAGGAGATTGGCGTAACTGACATCCCCATGGTCACCGCGCTGAACAAGATCGATCGTCTCCCGGACTCTGAAGCCGCCCTGGCCGATGTAGATGATTTCGAACGGGCCGTCCCTATCTCCGCTCTCAAGGGTGATGGGATCACCTCTCTCAAGGCGGCCCTGGAGCATGAGTTGTTCGAGAGCATGTCGCCGGTTGTCGTCCGGGTACCATACCGGGATGGGCGTTTGATCAGCTTGTTTCATGAGCAGGGACTTGTCGAACGAATCGAGCATGAACGCGAGCAAGTGCTGATCGAAGGTCGCCTCCCGAACCGCTTGCTGTCCGAATTCCGTCGATATCTGGCAGTCGAAACCGCGAGCCCAGTCGAAACCCCCGGCGATTAGGAGCCCACTAGGAGAGTGGTCTGGAATCCGAATCGACGCCGCCGGCAGATCGAGCCAGTCGACGTTTCTTGATCCGTCCTCATGGAATTAGTCCGTCTGATGCACCGCTCCGGCAGCAGGGTTCGTTGCTATTGGCCAATACACGAAGCACCCGCGCGAGAGATGAGTATCCCAAGACGTGTCCTTTGCCCATGAGACGCCAGTTTTCTTTGGGAGTCTATTTCGCATGCGCTGCCGCTGAGGGGATCATCAGCATGACGCTGTTGGCGCTTGTCCCTTCTGATCCGGAAAACGCATGGCTCTTAGGGCGATCGATCACTCGCATGGCGATGATCGCCGCGGGCCTCGGTCTGACCCTCTTTTTCGCCGGATTGGCTGTCAGGTCCTCCAGAGATGCTGCTTGGCGAGAACGCCTTGACGGGTGGATAGGGGACTACGTCGGATCTGATAGATACCTGACGGCCGTGTCATCGGTATTGATGGCTGGGTTCTTGACAGGATGCTACCTGCAATTCGTTTCCTTCACGGCTATAGACCCGTTACACCGGAGTTATCTTGTACGGCTCGCCCCCTGGAGCCTATGGTTTGCCTTGCTGTGCGCATCGAGCTTGCTCTTCATCCGGGTTCATTACCAACCAGCCTGGATCGCGTACATGCACGCTCATCGCGTGTCCCTGTTGACGATCAATGGTGTACTCCTCTTGGGGGCGGTCGTCCACATGCACCTGGGGAATATGGACCTGAGCACCGTCAAAACCTACTCGGCCAGCGATCAAATCGGGACCCCCATCGAACAACAGGACATCTACGCGGTGTATCTTGAGGGGCAGAATCTGCTGAACGGGGTTAACCCGTACACCAGGATTACCAGCTTGGAAGCCTCGGGCGGAAAATCGATGCTGCCCACGTATCTGCCGATCATGTACTACGGTTCATGGGCGACTCAACGCCTCGGGCTCCGAGAGTTCAGCCTTTGGCTCGACGTCTGGCAAGGTATCTTCCTCCTCTTCAATCTCGCCGTCGCCTACAGTCTCTTCCATGCCGGCTACTTCGTCTACGGTAGTAGGATGTTGGGGATCTTCGCATCCCTACTCTGGCTCTTCAATCGTTGGACGCTGTATGTGACTACAGTATTCCAGTTCGACTTCATCCCCGTGTTCCTCCTCGTGATATCGCTGGGTCTGCTGCCGCGCAACCGCCTCGCCTCCTATCTGCTGTTTGGCCTATCATTAGCGGTCAAACATGTAGCCATTCTCCTCATCCCAGTCTATCTCATATGGGCATGGCGATCGAGCGACGAGGGCCGTCTCAGACAACTTGTCATCGGTGCACTGGCGATCGGGACGATTCCGTTCTTGGCCTCACTTCCTTTCATCGCTCTCGACCCTCTAGGATTCTTCAGTTCACTCTGGTTTTCGGTCGCCCGTCTGCCCGGTACACACATGGGTGCGCTCTCGTTGGATGCACTTCTAGGCTGGGTCGGAAACGCCGCCAAACTGCCCATGCTCGGGCTGATGCTCTTGATCTACTGGATCACATGGAAGGGTCGACTCTCCTATTATGCGACTGCACTTCTGGTGATGCTCGTGTTCCTGGACTTCAATTCCGTCCTTTTCAACCAATACATGGTTTGGACCGCTCCACTGATTGCTTTGACCGTAATGGAGACGACAGCTCTCCACTGGGGGGAATCTGATCCCGTCGTCAGGGGTCCCCGGGGAGTCTCCCCCCCGGCAGGCCTTGGGCCTAGCGGGACTGTGAGTGGGCACAGCAGGGGCAAATGAAGGGGAGTTCGAGCTCAATCGGGTTGATTTGAGGCTCCCCTCCGTCGCCGTATCACTGTCCCGAAGGGATGTGAAATGAGAACCCCTGAGATGTACGATTTCCGCGAATTGCAGAGGAGCTTGGAGGCGCGGCTCGCTGGAGAGGTCCGCTTCGACCCATTCACGCGGGCGCTCTACAGCACCGACGCCTCGAACCACCTGATCGAGCCCCTGGGAGTCGTGCTCCCACGTTCGGCGGATGACCTCTCAGCCGTTCTCGAGACCGCGGCTGAATTCGGCGTGCCGGTCCTGCCACGCGGGGCTGGGACTAGCCTTGGCGGCCAGGCAGTTGGCCGGGCATTGATCCTGGACTGTACCCGCTACCTCAACCAGATCCACCGCATCGATCGGGAAGAGCAAGTTGCGGAAGTCGGCCCCGGCGTGGTCTTCGCCTCACTCAACGCCGCCGCCGGTCGCGAGGGATTGATGTTCGGCCCGGACCCGGCCTCCGGAGACCGGGCGACATTCGGCGGCATGATTGGCAACAACGCCACCGGGGCTCACTCGATCCGCTATGGGATGACCGGGGACCACCTTCTTGCGGCAGATGTCGTCTTCTCGGATGGCACGCGCGCTCACTTCGCGGGGATCTCCCTAGAAGAGGCCCAGTCCAGGTGTTCTGCCCCGGGCCTGGAAGGCCAGGTATATCGGGCAGCAACCGAGATCCGCCGGGACTACGCCGAAGCGATTCGGACCCACTGGCCTCGAACCTGGCGCCGCGCCTCCGGATATAGCCTGCACTACCTGACCAGGTTCGCAGCAACAAGCCCGCCCGCCTGGTACCTCGGTGACGATGTCTATCCACCGCAGACCGGATTCAATCTGGCACCTGTCATGAGCGGATCGGAGGGGACTCTGGCCGTCGTCTACCGGGCAACCATCCGGTTAGTACCCAAACCGCGTCACACGATACTGGCGATTCTCTCCTTCGATGAGACGGCCGAGGCCTGTGACGCAGTGCCAGCGATGCTGGAAACCGATCCGGCGGCAATCGAGCTGATCCCGCGGGCGATGATCGAGCGCGCGCGCCAGATACCCGGCTATGCCCGGAGACTCGGCTTCGTGGAGGGAGATCCTCAGGCGCTGATCGTCGTCGAGTACGCCGGCGATGACCCGGCGGCGGTGAAATCTGCCGCGCGCGCGTTGCCTGTGCCTGGGTCGATTCTCGAGACGCCGGAAGCGCAGGCCGATCTGTGGGCCGTGCGGAAGGCCGGCCTGGGACTCCTGCTCTCGATCGCCGGCGATACGAAGCCGGTCACCTTCATCGAAGATGTGGCTGTCCCGGTCGAATACCTGGGGTTGTACGTCCGCCGGATGGAGAAGGTCATCGCCGAACATGGAACGTACGGTGAGTGGTACGCCCATGCCTCGGCCGGATGTCTTCATCTCCGGCCAATGATCAACCTCAAGACACGGGAGGGAGTCCGCCAGGTGCGGGCGATCGCCGATGCGGCCGTCGATTTGGCAATCGAGATGAAAGGGGCGGTCACAGGTGAACATGGTGATGGATTGTCACACACCGAGTTCAATCCGCGTCTCTTTGGAGAGGACCTGACGGACGCGTTCCGCAAGCTGAAGCGGGCCTTCGACCCAGAAGGCCGGATGAACCCCGGCAAAGTGGTCGTGATGGGCGACGGGCATGATGGACACGGGATCGATCGCGACCTGCGCTACGGTCCGGCCTATGCGACCGTTCCGGTCACCACTACCTTCGCCTACCGTAGGGAGGGGGACCTCGCGCACGCTGTGGAGAACTGCAGCGGTCTGGGGATCTGCCGAAAGGCGGACGGCGTCATGTGCCCTTCCTACCAGGCGACGCGGGAGGAAATGCACTCGACTCGCGGTCGAGCTAATGCACTGCGCGCGGCCTTATCCGGTCTGCTCCCCTCAAGTGCCCTGACAAGCAAGGAGATGTATGACGTGCTCGACCTTTGCCTGGAGTGCAAAGGCTGCAAGGCCGAATGCCCGACGGCCGTCGATATGGCCCGAGTGAAAGCGGAGTTCCTTCACCTCTATCAAGCCGAGCACGGGGTGCCGCTTCGGAGCCGGGTATTCGGGGAGATTGCATCCTTCTCCAAGTTGATGGTTCCTATCGCCGGGCCGATGAACGCAGCCCTCGGCGCCCGACCAGTGCGTTGGTTGATGGAGAAGACCATCGGGATCTCCAGCCAGCGGACATTGCCACGGTTCACTTCGCAGCCCTTCCGCAGACGGGCTCAGCCAGCCAAGGCCGGGGGTCGAGTTGCCCAACGAGTCGTACTGTTCGTGGACACCTTCACCGACACGAACTCCCCCGAGATCGGCCTGGCCGCGTTGAGCGTGCTGGAGGCGGCCGGTTGCGCGGTCGAGATTGTCCCGAGGCAAGGGTGTTGCGGTAGGCCGATGGTCTCGAAAGGACTGCTTGATAGAGCGCGGCAAGCTGCGACGGCGAATATCGCCGCGCTTTTCCCATTCGCAAGAGAAAGTGTCCCCATCGTCGGACTCGAGCCTTCGTGTCTGCTCATGCTGAGGGACGAATACCTGGAGCTCTGCCCGAGTGATCCGCGAGCGGAGGTGGTCGCCTCGGCCGCGAAGCTGATCGAGGAATACCTGACCGAGCCCGATGGTGGAGGCGAAAGGCCGCTCGACCGGCTCGCCGTCGAGGGCAGGGTGGGGCGGATTCTCTTTCACGGGCACTGCCACGCGAAAGCGCTCGTGGGCAGCCAGCCGATGTTGGAGATGCTTCAGGCTGCCGCCGAGAAGGTGGAAGAGATCGATTCGGGATGCTGTGGGATGGCCGGATCGTTCGGATACGAGGCCGAGCACTACCCCTTGTCGATGCAAATCGGAGGCATGAAGCTCTTTCCGGCCGTCCGGGACGCCGCCGGATCCGGCGCAAAGGTCGTCGCGGCCGGGACCTCCTGCCGGACCCAGATCCACGACGGGACCGGCTATGCCGTCGCCCACCCGATCGAGGTCTTGGCGGAGTCTCTGGGAAAGACCCCCTGATCCGCCTGAGGATCGTGGGGGTCATTCGAAGGAAAACAACAAGGCGTGGTTCCGGATGAACCACGCCTCTTCATTCGATGGATGAACAAGAAGCGATTGGGGTTACGCGCAGGCCGCCTGCAGTTGTCTGGGTTCCCAGATGAGACTGTTGAGGTCGGTATGTTTCCGTCGGGCGATGTCAAGATCGCGGATCAGATCAGGGGCGATCGCTCTGATCGCGGCGAAGGCGGTATCCAACGATGCTGTTGGGCTCATTACCACTGAGAGGACGCATTCTCGGTTGAGGGCGACGACCATGACCTGGACATCGCCGCCGGCGATCAACGAGTAGCGCCACTTACCAACTTCGATTTCCTGGCTCACGCGCTCGCCAACGCGGAGCAGGTGGGCTGAGGCCGCCAGGATGTGGTCGGCCTCCAGCTCGGTCCCGAAAGGATAGCTGGCCAGGATGAAGCCGTCATAATCAACGATAGCCGTCCAGAAAAAGTCAAGGGTCGGGCTCGTGAGCTGGCTCAGTGTGTGTGTCAGGGCCTCGGCTCGAGGTGTGGTGGCCGTCCTCAGATCTCGAATGAGAAGGTCTGTTTCCATCAGGATTGCGCCTCCATCGAGTGATCCTTTTCGACCTGATTCTTGCACAATAGAATGGCCGGAGGACCTTCAGATCAACCTACAAGCGCCTGGGCGCGCCTGGCCGGAGGCCGCATACGGGGACGGATTCGAACCGGGGAAGGCTTGGGCCAGGCGACCTTCGAAAGGCCTGTGCAAGTCCATTGAGCGGCGATGGGGATCTTCCTGGAGCCCGGGAGAACAGCCGTTCTATTTGATAGCGTGGTCCCTCTCTCGGTGGGACCGGAGATGATCTCAGCATGCAGGACGGTCGAGGTCCCTCAAGTATCAAAGATCTCGTAGTAACCGCGATCAAGCTCGTCGTCAGACAGATGGGCGTAACGCTGAGTCACGGCGATATTCCGATGACGGGCCAACTCCTGGGCGAGTTTGAGGTTGCCGCCGGACGCCCGGAGAACGGTGGTGACGAAATAGTGGCGGAAGGTATGCGGGGTTATGGCCTGAGTGGCCGCATCGCCAAGTGCCTGACGGACACGTTCGTGTACGATCGCCCGGCCGGTCGTAGTCGTCATCGGGAGGGTCTTCTTTCCAGCCCCAAGGTCGTGTCGAGCGAAGAGTGGCAGGGCGGTAAGCGGTCGTCCCGAAGACCCATCGAGGGAACTTCTGGCGGAGAGGTAGTCGTGGAGCGCCTTGAGAGAGCGCCGGGAGAACCGGACTACGGCCTGACGGTCGCCTTTTCCAACCAGGATGGCTCGACCTTCAGTCATGTCCAAGTCCCCACGCCTAAGATTGCAGGCCTCGTGGACTCTCAGCCCGGTGTCGGCCAGAGCCAGGAGGAAAGCCCGGTCCCGGAGGGCGCGCAGGCGCTCACGCTCGTCTTGCGCCGGTGCTTGAGCCAGGCCCTCGGCGAAACCGAGGACGCGCTCGATCTGCTGCCGGGGAAACTGCGGGAGCCTCAAGCCCGGCCGCCGGGCGCGCCGCTTGATCAGAAGCCGCAAACGCGGCAGGTTGATGTCAGCCAGGCGTTCCGCGGCCAAATACTCATACCAACCGATGACGGCGGTAAGGTAGAGCCTCTCGCTGGCCGGAGAGAACCCCTTTAGATTGCCGATGAACGCCGCAAGCCACTTGTCAGAGGCCTGGTTGGCCAGGGCGGTCTCAGGGTCGATACCATTCTCTGCGAGGCTGAGGGTGAATGCCTGGACGGCGTTGCCATACGTCCGGGCGGTGTTGGCGCTGCGTGCCAGCGCAATTGAGTCCAGGTAGGCTTCCAGTGTCTCCAAGACCGTAAACGTGCTCACTGTGAGCGTCCGTTCCAGAGCCTGGCAGGTCGGGCGAGGGATCCGTCTTTGGCTCGACTTACGCTTTCGATAATGATACTTATCATAAGCATACCGATATTAAGCCGAATCTGGACCGTTGTCAAGTCTCCCCCTCCGGAAAGCGAATGCCTGTGCTAATAGGATGAGGCGGACTTAGTGATCTCTAGTCACCAATCTGAGAGCGTGTCTCGTGTGGCAGGTTCGAGGGGTTAATGTGTTGACGGACGAATCGCTGCCCTGCCCCGCAAAGGCGGCCAGGCCCGTCTGCACGTTGAGGCGTGATCAGGGATTTCGGGAGGTAGGCTCAGGCGACGGCTTCGTCGCCGATCATCAGAATCCGGGCGATGTCTCCGCGCTTCCAGCAGCGCTCAAGTGCGCTTACCATCTCCGGATCGAATAGGCGCCCTTCCTCTTCCTTGATGATCTCGTAGGCATCAGCCGCCGGCTTCGCCTTGCGATAGGGCCGGTCCGAGGTGAGGGCGTCGAAGGTGTCGGCCACAGCCAACAGTCGAGCTTCGTCAGGGATATCCTCGCCAGAGAGCCCCTCAGGATATCCGGACCCATTCCAGCGCTCATGATGGTAGAGGACAACCGGGATGGCCGGCGCCAGGTAGGGTATCCCCTGGATCATTCGGGCCCCGATGGTCGGATGCTGGCGAATCTCGACCCATTCCTCTTCGTTGAGTGGGCCGTCCTTGGTGAGGATCGACTCGCGCACGCTGATCTTGCCGATATCATGCAGGATCGCTCCGAATTCCAGCGCGTCGCGCCGCTCTTCATCCCACTGAAGCTCGCTGGCAAGGGCCTGGGCATAGCCGTTCACCCGCTCGACGTGGTCTCGGGTGTACTGATCCCGGGCTTCGATGGCGTTGGCTAATGTGCGCAGACTGGCCTTGTAGGCGGCTTGCAGTTGAGCAACCATGAGTTCATCGGCCCGTTGCAGCCTGGCCTGAACGGCGGCCAACAACTCGTGGCTGGTGATGGGCTTGGTGATGTAGTCATCGGCGCCCAAGGACTTCCCTGCAAAAATGTCCTCGCGCGTCCCGCGTGCGGTGAGAAAGATGAAGGGGATGGCCATCCCGCTCGGCCGTTTGCGGACGGTCTCGAACAGTTGGATCCCGTCCATGACTGGCATTGATATGTCGCTGAGGATGAGGGCCGGCCGGACGTCGGCCAGGACGTCGAGCGCGTCGCGCCCATTGCCGGCCGTGTGGACGTCAAATCCGGCGCCTTCGAGAATGTCTCTCAGGGCGACCAACATCGCCGGATCGTCTTCCACGACCAAGAGTGTCGTCCTACCGTTATCGGTGCTGAGTTGAAGTTCGGGCACCTGTGTCATGACCTACCCCTACCGCTTCCCAACCAAGGGCCAGGGCTATCCCCCGGCTCTCCTTTACTCTCCTGCTCACGCTACCCCCGTAGGCTGATGGACGGAATACTCCGGTAGCCACACACCGAAGGTCGTACCTCGACCCGGCTGGCTGGTGAAAGTCAGTCGACCCTTGTGCCGGTCGATGATCTCCTTGCTGATCGAAAGCCCAAGTCCGGTTCCCGGCGTCCCGGCGGCCCGAGCCACCAGTCCGCGAAAGAAACGATCAAAGATCCGCTCCTTCTCGTTCTCAGGGATCCCGGGCCCGGTGTCACTCACGGAGAACGTGACCCAGGTCCGCCCATTCCACTCCCGCCGTTTGGTCTCGAGCCTGATTCTGCCCCCGGTAGGAGTGTAGTTGATGGCATTGCTGAGCAGATTCGTCATCACCTGCATCAGATGTTGGGGGTCGGCGTAAGCCTGCGGGAGCCCCTTCGAGATCTCGACCTCCAAATCTAGCCCCTTCATCGTGATCATTCTGGAACGATCGCCGACCAGGACCTGCAGAAGCGAGTTCACATCAGTCGCCTGCAAGGCTAGCTCCACCCGGTCGGTGTCCAGCGACGAAATGGCGAGCATCTGTTCGATTAGATTGGCCAGGCGGTCCGTCTCACGCCGGAGGGTTGCCATATACTCCGGGTGCCTATCCTCCGCCCCAATCTCAAGCAGGTCCAGGTACAGCCCGATGTTCGTCAGAGGTGTTCGAAGCTCGTGAGAGACGTCGGCGACGAATTCGGCTTTGGCCCGCTCGGCATTCCAGGCCTGCTCGACCACCTTCTCTAGCTGGGCTGTCCGCTCCTTGACGCGCGCCTCGAGCGTGTCGACGTTACCACGTACCTGTTCATACAACGAGGCATTCTGTAGGGCAATAGATACTTGGTCCGCCACCAGGCCGAGCAGCTCGAGGGCGCCGGCGTCGACCTGGGCCGGATCGGAGGTCTCGATATTGATGACCCCCATGACCTCTGTCCCTAAGGTGATCGGTACGGCCAGCTCCGCCCGGGTTCCTACCAGGCTTTTGACATAATCCTCATCGGCCCGCACGTCGGGCACGAGAGAAGGCAGGCCGGTTCGGGCTACTCGGCCGACGATCCCCCGGTCGATCGGCAGACGGTCGATGACGGGTTTGGGTCCGCTGGCCTTGACCAAGACCACCTCGCGCTCTTGGCGCTGGTAGACCTGGACAGCTGGAAATCCCAAGATCGTGTGGAGCTGCTCGGTCAATTCACCCAGGATAGCGTCGACCTCAAGCCGCTGGGCGATCGCCCCGACCACTCGCTGAAGGAGCGTAAGCTCAGCCAGGCGGCGCTGGACCTGGGCGTGCTGATGGGCGTTCGTCAGCGCTAACCCCGCCTGTTGTCCGATGGCCGCCAGCATATCGAGCCAGGTGCGCTCCGCCTCCCCCGCCCCGGGTATCCATATCAACATCGTCCCAAACATCTTTCCGCCGGCGGCCAGCGGACTCCCCAAGACCCAATACGGTTTTCCCGATACTGAGAGGTTGGCTTGCGACGGGACTTGGCCCTGGGTAACCGTCTCCATCAGCCCCGAAAGCTCATCGGCAAAGAACGCTTCGGTCGCCATGGGCGACGTCCCCTGAGCCGCATAGCGATTGCTGGCGAGGAGTCCGGAGGCCTCGCTCAATTCCACCTGAGCGTAGACCGCCCCGAGGACCTCCATGCAGCTTCTGAGAAGCCTTTCCAGGATCTCCCGCGGATTTAAGCTGCTCGCCATGTGCCGGCCGATTTCGTAGACCTGTTCCAAGCGTTGGTGCTCTTCAGCCAGCCTCTTGAAGAGGCGGGCGTTGTTCATCGCCGCGGCGGCGTGGGCCGCGAATGCGGCCAGGCGGGCTCCGGAAGCATCATCGAAGGCGTTTGGTTGGCTGCTGTCGAGGTTGATGAAGCCAAGCAAGTCCTCGCCGAAGTGAATCGGGATTCCTGCCCATGAGCGGAGCCACTCAAATCCTGGACGCTCCATCCATCCTGGGCCTACCGCTGTGTCCGAGACGACAACGGCTTTGCCTGTCTCAGCCTTGGCCAGGATCTGCAGATGGGTGGGCGGATATTCCACGGTTGACAATTGGTCTGAGTCCAGGCCGAACTTCTCGTACCCCATTGCACGCACCATCCGACTAGTGCTGCCCTCCATCCGCTGGAAGTTCGCCGCATCGCACGGGAAGGCGCGCATCACCTGCTCGAGGATACGTTCCAGAACTTCGTCAAGGTCTATCTCGCGATTAATCGCTCTGGCGGCAGTCTCCAACGCTTCAGCGATGCGGCGCTGGCCCCGCTCAGCCTCGATCAAGCGGGCTACGCCCAGGGCATTGGCGGCCTGATAGGCCACCAGGCGAGCCAGCCGTACATCCTGTTCGCTATACGGCGGCGAGGCCATGTCGTTGACGATTTCCAATACGCCGATCAATCGCTGCTGCCAAGTCATGGGGACCGCCAGGGTTCGCACGGCGCGATCCGTCGGCTCGCCAGTATCGTCGTTCGAGACGTCGTTCTGCACCAACGGCCGCGAAGCCTTCGCCACTTGTCCTACAACCCCCTCACCGTAGAGAACACTGTCACCGATCTCCCTGGTAGTCTCTCCCTGGCGTGCGACGACCTTGAGCGAAGTTTCCTCCTTCCCGACAAGGTGAACCGCGCCTCCCCTACCGTGCAGGAGTTGTGTGGCCCGTTGCAGAATGAGCTTGAGCAACGGCGGACGCTGCAGATCGTCCCCGATGGCGACCGCCGTTTCGTAGAACGCGCCAAGTTCCATGGCCTGCCGTAGGGCTGCGTCGAAAAGGCGCGAGTTCTCCACCGCAAAAGCCGCCGTGCCAGCCAGCACGCCGGCCCACGGAAGCGTTTCCTCGTCGATCCCATGCCCTGGGGAAAACGAGAAGACAAGCGCCCCAAGCGCCCGGCCGGCATGAGCGACCGGGAGGACAAGCATGCTGTCCGCCTCGAGACCGGCGGGCCTTGCCAGATCAGATTCCGGTTCGCAGGGGAGGATAAGGGGCTTGTTTACTTGAAAGCGGGCCGGTTCCCCTTCGTAGAGCTCGGAGACCCAGCCCGAAATCGCTTCCAGCGAGTCGTGCTCTTCGGAGAAAGCCTGCCACTCGGAGGCCTGGTCGCGCTGGCTTCGGAGCGCGGCAGAGGCCGTATCGGACTGGAGAAGCTCTTGACCGTGCCTCAGAACTACCAGGAGCGCCAGGCGGACATCTTGTATCTGTCCCAGCTCTTCCGTTAGATGCAGAAACCCATCGGCCAAGCCGGGTCTCAACTGTTGGGCTTGCTCGGTCTCGGCCATCTCCCCGCTCACTCTCGTCCTTTCCCCGATCCCTCGACCGCATCTCTAGCCGGCAAGCCAGCGCTCCCAGGACCCTTCCCAAGGTCTAGTTGGTTGCAATCGATCCGGGATCTTGACCCCGGCCAGACGTCCCGATAGTCGGCCAACGGCATCCCCCGCAGCAGAATAGTCCTGATCCCGCAGCGCGATCTCAATCTGTCGGTTCAGTCCCTCCGCCCAAAGCCAATCTCTCCTGAGGCGGTCGGCCTTCAGCCAGTAGCCGCGCTTCTCCCAGGCCACAGCCGAGGCATCGATCGATTCAGCGACCTGACGCAGAGCCAGGACAATGAAAGCCAGAATGTCGTGACGGTCAGGAGAAGAGCGGCTTTGCGTAGCCGCGTGACGGATAGCGAGGGCGGTCGATTGGAGGATTTTCTCCCGGAAACGGGCAGCCGACTCAGGTCGAACAATGGGTGACAATAGTGCTCCCTTTCGTCAGAGTTTCTTCCCCGAGCTCTGGGCAACCTTGATTATAGCCCGGATACGGACTCATGCCATGTAACCACGATCCCGACGTTGCCGGAACCATGCCGCGAGTCAACCCGTGCTAGAATCGCCGGCGATCAAGGACAGCGATGGCAAAGAGAATCTCAACAGGGTTAATTGCGGCACTCATCCTGGCCGGGGTGGCATACGCGGCCGGGTATGCAACGCATTTGTTGGCGCACCCTGCCCCGGCCGATCTAAGCCTGGTTGATGAAGCGCGGGCCCTGCTCACGGCCCATTATCTGCGCAGCTTGCCCGATGCCCTTGCACAGCAACGCGGCATGATCAAAGGGATGCTTGGGGCCTTGGACGATCCCTATACGATGTATGTAGAACCGGCGGGCCATGAGCTTGAAACGAACACGCTCGCCGGTGAGTATGGGGGGATCGGCGCCCAGCTCTTCCGAGATACCGAGGGGGCGGTTCGTATCGACCCCACACCCGGAGGGCCGGCGGAGGTTGCGGGCGTCAAGGAAGGCGACATCTTGCTCGAAGTCGACGGAAAGCCCGTCGAGCAGTTCGACGACCTTGAGGCCATCATCGCTGCCGTACGCGGGTTGGCCGGATCGCGCGTCCTTCTCAAGTTGGCACCCAGGTCGTCCGCCAGCCAGCCGTTCGAGGTCGAGATCGAACGGGCCACGATCGACCTGCCGAGCGCCAGCGGCTATCTCCTCCCGGAGGATGAGACCATTGGCGTCATCGCAGTCTCGGTTTTCAGCGAGAAGACACCGGACGAGATCCTGAGGGCTTACCAAGACCTGGCTGCGCGCGATGCTTCGGCCTTTGTGCTCGATCTGAGAGGTAACGGGGGCGGTCTGCTTGATTCGGCAGTCTCCGTGGCACAGCTCTTCATGCAGCCCGGGCTGATCGTCGTGGAACGGCGCAGGGGCTCGTCAGAAGAGAGGTTCTCGGCCCCTCAAGCGGGCGAGCTGGCCGACGTGCCCCTGGCCGTTTTGGTCGATGGCGGCACCGCCAGCGCCGCTGAAGTCGTCGCGGCGGCACTCCAACAGAACGGCCGAGCGCCTTTGGTCGGCATACAGACATTCGGCAAGGGATCGGTCCAAGTCATCCTCCCGCTGAGTGACGGCTCCAGTCTGCACGTGACGTCGGCAGAGTGGTATACACCCAATGCGGGGACGTTGGAAGGCGTCGGCTTAGCTCCAGACATCCGGGTGGAAGTGGCGGGGGACGGTAAGGACGCCCCTTTGTCGGCTGCCAGAGATTGGCTCAAACAGCATCCGGGAGGCCTCGATTGACCGGCGAAGGTGTGAAGGTCATGGCGACCAACCGCAAGGCGGCGCATGACTACTTTCTCGAGGACAGGCTCGAGGCGGGCCTTGTATTGCAGGGGAGCGAGATCAAGTCGATCCGTGCAGGGCGAGTCAGTCTGAAGGAGGCATACGTGCGTGTCGCGGATGACGAGGCCTGGCTGGTGAACGCGCACATCGCTCCCTACGATCCGGCCAGCAGTCAGAACCACGACCCGCGACGCCCGCGGAAGCTCCTTCTGCATCGCAAGCAAATCCAGCATGTATTCGAACAGCTTCGCCAGCGCGGCTACACCCTCGTCCCCACGAAACTCTACCTCAAGAGCGGAAGGGCCAAGGTCGAGGTCGCCCTCGCCCGGGGGAAACGCCAGTACGACAAGCGCCACGAGCTGGCCAGGCGCGAGGCCGACAGAGAGATCCAACGCACCCTCACCCGCAAGACGAGTACATGAAGCCCCACTCGATTGGCGCGATCAACCTGCTCAGCCCGGAGGAGAAGAAAGGGATCTACTACCGCGTCGTGCCTTCCGCGCTGCGGGAGGTATTTGGCCTGAGGCCGGATCTGCGTGACGCCTCCGGCCGGCCTCTGGCGAGATTGCAGGCATCCGCTGGAAGCACGGACGTCGTCTTGGACGTACGGCATGCACTCGGAGCACAGGATCCGACGCTCTACGCCCATCTTACCGACACAATCAACGGACAGATCCGTGTTCTACTGTACGTCATCAACGATCCACGCTCCCCTCGCTATGACGTGGATCGGATGCCCGATGGGACTCCGACCGTCTTTGGGACATCTCTCAGGAATATCGAAGCCGAAGAGGCGGCGCTGGGGGATGGCCTCGCGCCGGGACAGATAAGGCGCAGATTGGGCATCCTCCGGGAGTTGGTGACAACCTTCGAGGAATTCGTGGCGTCCCTGGGGCACGAGGTATTCTTCATCGACCCGCTCTTCTACCACAATGCCATCATCTTCGAAGGCTACGGCTTCGGTTACGAATCCGGGCGTCGGCTGATGGAGGAGATCGACCGTGGCTTCTCACCCGGCGGCGATCTCGACCTGAAGCTTGATCCGGGCAACCCATTCCGTGCCCCCGAGGCAGGTCTCTCAGTCCGTGGGCGGAGTTGGTCGAGCCAGGATGGGATTCTGGGAGTAGCCTATTCCGGCGTCACCATGTACCGGCACCTCGGACAAGACGCCGCGCTCCGCACGGCCGCCGTGACTACCTGGTGACCGGTCTTACACTCCCCCTCCGCGGTATGCGCATAGCCTCGTGTGTGTTGGAGGAATGGGAGGGTTGGAGGCTTCGGGGTTTGAGTGGCTATGCGCATTGTGCCGGCGTGCTATAATTGTGTTGAGGGGATGATAGGTTTCGACGGAGGAGGGCGATCGCGAGCTGCAAGCCGAGAGGCGCCGACCTCGCTAACTCAGCGCGACACACAAGTGCCAATCGCACGAGCTACGCTGCTCTTCCACTGGCGGCCTAACCCCGTTAGTGGCTGAGCGCGGCCCCCCAGAGGGGCCCGCCGCCCCAAGCTGCTCCCGGCAAGCGAGGGGACCGGCGACAGATGGTCGGGATGCGGCGTGCGACGCCACGTAACACGCTCAAGGCAGGCCCTCGGGCCTGAGTGGCTGGCCGGCCGGACGCTTTGTCCCTCGAGCCCCGGTCGGTGAGACACGATCGATGGACTAGGCTTGTAGACGCTCGTTGATCTATTCTTTCGGACGCGGGTTCGATTCCCGCCATCTCCACCTCTGACGCGAAGCGATCCGCCGTTTCGAAACGGCGGATCGCTTCGCGTCAGACCGGCGCCGCTCGCGCTAAATCGGATTGCGCAGCCGGAAGCCGTGGCCCCGCACAGTGATGACGTAGTCGCCCTCCGCATCAAGTTCGACGAGGCGGTTCCGCAACCGGCGAACAAGGGCATCGATAGCCTGCTCAGAGACGCCAGCGATCTCGGTGTCCGGCCAGACGTTGGCCACCACCTCCTCGCGGGAGACCACCCGGTCCGGATTGTGGTAGAGCAGCGAGAGTAAGCGGTACTGCGGAGGCGAAAGCGGCGGATCGAGCTCTGTGCTAGCTATCCACACTCTGTGCGCCTGTGGATCCATCCGAAGTTTGCCCAGCCCCATCTCGGAGGCATCGCTGATCGACAGCGGAACCGTGGCCTCGGTTCCGACATAGGTCAACTGAACGGCAAGGGCGACATGAATGACGTCACCATCTTGAAGCAGCGACGGGCCAGCAATCGGCGATCCGTTCAGATGCGTCCCGTTCTTGCTCCCCAGGTCTTCGATCCAGTAGCCCTCGGAGCGCCTGCGCAGTACGGCATGATGACGGGAGACTTGTCGATCGGCGATCATCAGGTTGCAGTCCGACCCTCGCCCGATCAAGAACTGCTCTCCGTTAAGGGGCCATCGGGTACCACGCAGCCGGCCGGTCTGCGCGATCAGAACCGGGACGTCTTCTGTGTTTTCGTGCATCGTGTACCCCCGGCGGTGCCGCGCTACAAGTCAGAGTATAATGCCATTGCGCGACAGACCGCTCCCGTGCCGACGAGGGGAGAAGGCGACGCCGAGGAAGATGCCTGTCTCGCCCCCCGCCCCGAGCGGATCCATGAGGGAGAACAGTTCTTGCCACTTCCGCTAGAAACGGGGCAAATCCTTCGCGAACGCTACATCGTGCGCCAGATCATTGGTCGCGGCGGGATGGGATCGATATACCTCGCCGAAGACAACCGCTTGCCGGGACGGCAATGCGCCCTTAAAGAGGTTGAACAAGATCCGGGCCTGCCGGAGACTCTCCGATCGCAAGGGCGTGATCAGTTCTATCGCGAAGCGTCCATCCTGGCGCGACTTGATCACCCGAATCTGCCAAAGGTCTCTGATTTCTTCTCAGAAGGCGAGCGCGACTATATTGTGATGGACTTTGTCGCCGGAGAAGATCTTAAGAAGCTGATGGATGACGCGCGACGCCGGGGCGAGTTCCTGCCCACCGCGGAGGTCCTTGCCTGGGGGGCCCAGCTGGGTGACGCCCTGACGTACCTCCACAGCCAAGAACCCCCCGTCATCCATCGAGACATCAAGCCCGGCAACCTGAAGCTCACCCCAAATGGGCTGGTAAAGCTGGTTGACTTCGGATTGGTCAAGACGATGGTCCCCGACGAGATGACAATCACCGTCATCCAGGGACGCGGTACGGCCCTGTACACGCCACTCGAGCAGTACGGTGGCGACGCGGGCCACACCGACCCCCGGAGCGACGTCTACGCCTTTGGGGCAACCCTCTACCATCTTCTCACGAATCGCCCGCCGGCCGAAGCCAAGCAGCGCTTTCTTCAGCCTGGATCCCTATCACCACCCCGCCAAATCAATCCGGACATCACGGAGGGGATCGATGCCGCCATTCTGTGGGCGATGGCCCTCCACCCTAATGATAGGCCTCAGGATGTCCCGGCATTCTTGGAGGCCTTGGAGACGGGCAGCGCCGCCACCGGCGGCATGAGCTCACCCCTGTCTCCCCGCCGGCTCTTCCCCACCCTGGCCGACAGGGTCCTGGCCGGGGTCGTCGCCGGACTGGTCCTGATCGCTCTCCTCGCTACGCTTCGTTAGCAGGAGCTCCAGGACCCGCCAACGCCTCCCAGCCCATACATCTGCTGCAACCAGGGCAATCCCCCCTCCGACAGCCGATGCCAGCGGGGTTGCCAGTACCCCCATCCAGCCGAAGAGCGAGTGACTCCCCGGCAAGCCTAGAGCGAGATAATTGTAGCCAATGAGCCCCCCCACAGCCGCGTACTGTGCCTGCCGCGGGACTGCCCCGTTGCGTCGCGCGCGATCCTGGCCGCTGGCCATCTGCCCTCCTGCCCACGAGATCCAGGCGACGGCCAGCATGCCCAAGATGAAATCGGCGGCCCCCATACCGGCAAATGGATCTCGCGTGGTGTCGGAAGGAGCACCTTCGCCGGGCGTGACTGTCACGGCGAGTGCGGTTGGTGTCGGCTCGATTGTGACCGTCGGCTCCAGCGTCGGGGCAATCACCGTCGGGAACGCCGGGACGCCCTCCTGAACGTTGAGCTGTACGAGCTGAGAGATGCGCGCAGGATCACTCCGGCCGGTGATTGACAGCACCCCCAGACCATCAAGGGTGACCTCGGTTTCAGCCACTCCGCCGGACGTCTCTGCGCTGAGCACGATCGGTAGGCTCTCCCCTTGATAGGAAAGAACAAACTCTACGGGTGTTCCGTCGGGTACCACGTGTCCGTTCGTGTCAACGATCGCGCCGCTAACGACCCTCACGACATCGCCCACGGCGAAACCTTCCTCAGCCACGGCCGGGGTCGTCGCGGGCTCGGCCGTCCCGACCTCCCCGGCGGCTGTCACGCTGAGAGCAATGACCTGATTGGGATCGGGAGCGGTCGCCCGGATGATGTCGTAACCGGTCCCAGGCACGCTCACCGGCGAGGCGCCCGACGGGGAGAGCTCCAGGAACAGAAGGCGAGCGGCCACGTCGGTGAACGGGGGCGTCTTCGCATACAGCTCGTAGTAAACATCGATCTTGCTGATGTCGGTGGCATCCAGGTCATAGGGCGCGTCCAGGCCGAATACCACCAGCTTCTTGCTTCGGGCGAGATCGGGTCGGCGATCGAGCAGGAGTTTCAAGGCGTTGGCGCCGTAGACGGGGTTCGAGCTGTTCCGGACCAGAAACACCAACCAATCCGCCGACTGCACGGCCTCACCAACTTCCTCCCCCGGAGCCAGAGCCACGCCCAACGATCCCACCGCCGGTTCATCCAGGTACGATGCCAGGTCGGCGGTGCTGTATGAGATCAGGTTCCAGCCACCTACTTGACCCGCGCCGCGCGGGCCGTAAAGACTGAGGATTGTCTGCTCCAGGGCATCGACAGCGATGTCCTCCCGCGGCTGGCATGTCGAGCACTGTTGCGTCATGCGCGAGTCGGTGAAGAACACGATCCGCTGGCCGAGCTGAGGCGGACCCCCGAGGCGGTCTTCAATCTCTGCCGGAGATGGGCTGAGGATTGTCGCCGCAGCTCGAGCGACCTGCAGGGTCACTTCGCGGCCGGTTCCAATAACCTCAAGCCTCTCCTCGAGCGGAACAACGTCGGCGAAATCAAACGTGCCGCCGTATAACCGCAGCTTCATCTGGAGGATGCGCAAGACCGCCTCATCCACGCGTTGGGCGAACACCGGATCCTCGCGGTACTTCTGGGCAAAGAACGAGAGAGTGGCGAGGATCGTCGTCATTTCATCGGCATCGTCGGTGCTGCGGAAGTCCGAAAGCAGGAGCAAATCATTGCCGGCCAGCAGGGCGTCACGCGCCACGAGATGACCTTTGAAACTCTCTTCACGCGGGTCGTAGAACCGGCGGACAGCTCTTGACCCGAGCGAGTCGCTTACCGTCACGCCCCCCCCCGCACGCCAGGTGGAGAGCGGCTCAAGCGCCATCAACTGGGCAAAGGCCTGAGGATCAAGGCTGATGGGCCGGGTCTGCGCCCGGATGTTTCCCTGAAAACCGGCATACTTGATATGCGACGTCAATACCGCATCGGTAACGGCCGGATCGGCCCCAGGAGCGGAAGCGGTCACCGCAAAGAACGGGGCGAGCTCGAGCCGTTTCAGCTCTTCGAGGGACTTGCGAACGGTGGCGACCTCTTCCTCCAGTGGTCGATCACTCCCGCCGTATCCCGGGAAGTGTTTGGCGACGATCGCCAGCCTGCCGCCGGCTCCTTCGTGGAGGCCCTCGACGTATGCCCGACCCATGGCACCGACCCAATAGGGATCGCCGCCGAATGTGCGTACGCCCAGGTCCGTCGGCCCGCCCAGACGCGGATCCTCAACCACATCGAGCGAAGGTCCTAGGATGAGGTTGAACCCCAATGCCGCTAGCTCACGGCCAGAGACTTGACCGGCCTCGAGCGCAAGCCCTGGGTCCCAGGTCGCGCCCAGGGCCATCACGGATGGAAGCGTCGTCAGCCCAGCGGCGATTTCTGAGAACGGTGGACCGTCACCCTCCTGTCGGACGCCAATGAAGAGCGGTACGTAGACCGGCTCGCGCCGCAGGCCAGTGGTCGGGTCCGCCAATACCGTTAGGCGCGAACCGTCGTACTCTGCCTTCTGCAGCTCGGTATTCAACTCAAAGGCCGCGGTGATCGTATCCGGAGCATCAGCGAAGTTGTCGGAGCGCGCCTGGAGCAAGACTCCCGAAATGTGACGATCGGTGATCAAGGTATAGATCGAACTGTCGGCGAGTGGAGCGCGACCCTTGAATGTAACCAGAAAGAGCTGACCAATGCGCTCTTCCGGTGTCATGCGGTCCAGCAGAGATGATGCCTCGTCGGCAAGGGGGGCGGTTGAGGGCGTGGCAGAGACGCCCAGAGGCCACAGAAGGAGGAGAAGCGCGACGAAAGACCACACAAACGACCGCATATCCGCGAGTATACCTTGCAGGGCCACCTGTCACAAGCGGCGCGGCAAGGGATGCCCACCCGCAGGCCGGCCGACAGACTTACATACTCACCTTGCGGGCTACCTGGTCCATTCAGGCGAGCTTCTCCTTCCAATCTATCCGTCAGACGACCCACTGGCTTTTCGTGAGGTTTGCCTCGACCCCCCACCATCACCTCTCTTCTCCTCGGCCAGGATGGCTCGCAATGCCTGCCGGCGCTCCGGTCCACTCAAGAACTCGAGCCGGCGGATCCCGAGCGGATCGATAGCCACTCGCAGGAGATGGAGCTCATCTGAGGTGGGTTGGGGAGTCGTTCGAACAGGCGTGGCACATTCGAGTGGAAAGCCTGTCTTGGATTGCACTTGTTCGATAGAGACGCCCGGATGCAGGTGTGTAAGGCGCATCCTGCCGTTCTCGAAGTCGAATTGACCCAGGTCCGACACGAGGTACGTCGGGCCACGGCCACGCCGTCGCCCTGCGACATGGCCTAATCCGGAGACGAAGTCGACTTTCGGGACGAATGTGAGGCGAGTATGGCGGGTGACGTAGAGACACACATTGTCGAGGTAGGTCGTCACATCCGGAATCCCCCCTGCTCCGGGAAGGCGCAGACGAGGCATCCGGTAGTCCTTTCCGAAAGCGATGTTATTGAAACTCCCCGATGGATCGACCTGGGCTGGCCTGAAGAACTCGCGCGCCCGTGCTACTGGCAAGAGATCGCAAACCGCTGAAATGAAACCGAAGTAGCGGAGTGCCTTGTCCAGCCATAGGGCCTCGACACTCGCCAGCCCGAGAGGCGCCCCTTCGCGGCAGACGCTCTGCCCGATCGCCGAAGCGAAGTAGACGTTTGGAGCGTGTGTGTGCCAGGCGAGCAAGTAACCGGCTGCCACCAGAGGCGTCGCCAACCCCTGAGCCAGGACCTCCCCATCGACGATCTGCCTGGCGATGCAGGTGCACATGAGTTCGCCGATCGTGTACTCTCCCGCCATCATCTCACCCATCGCCGAGTTCATCCTTCAACGCCTGGTCGATGTTGCCTCCGCTCAAAATGACTACGGCTTCTTGTCCCGGGTCCTGGCGCAAAGCCGCGGCGACGCCGACTGCCGCTGACGGTTCGACCCACTCCCCCGTCTCACGGCGGACCCAGCGGAGAGCCTCTCGGATGGAGGCCTCGTCGACCAGCTGCGTGTCATCCACGACGGTCTTGATCAGTTCGAGGGTGATCGACCCGTGCTCCACCGGGCCGGCTAGGCCATCCGCGATCGTCGGCGTCTCGACCACCTTATCGATGTCACCGCCGGTGAGGAAGGTGTGTATGTATGGTGCGGCCTCCGTTTGAACTCCGACTATCCGGACCCCGGCCGCCAGGCCCTTCACAGCCAGTCCGATTCCGCTGATCAGGCCTCCGCCACTGACCGGCACGTAGATTGTGATCCGTCGGCCGGCGAGCGGGAGTTCAAGTTGACTCACAATCTCGAGACCGATGGTCCCCTGACCCGCGATGACGTCCGGATCGTTGTAAGGAGAAACCCAGAAGGCACCTCGGGAGTGGGCCAGGTTCTGCCCCTCGAGCTCGGCCTCGGCGTATCCGCCATCGGCGCGCACGATTTCCGCCCCGAGCGCAATGATCCCGGCCACCTTGGCCCCGACAGCATGACGGGGCACGACGATCGTCGCGCGCGTCCCGCGGAGCTTGCAGGCGAAAGCGACTCCCAGGCCGTGGTTTCCGGCCGAGGCGGCGACGACGCCCGGGGCGAGCTCCCGGGGTGAGGCGCCCAGGATCTTGTTGAGGGCCCCCCGTACCTTGAACGACCCGGTCGGCTGGTGGTTCTCGCACTTCAGCCGGAGCCGGCCGGCCTTGGCAAGCGGAGTCGATGTCACCAGTCCCTCGATCCGGCGGCGGGCTTCGCGGATCCGCTCGAGATCAACCCGTTGCGAGGACATCGCCTAGGACCTCACACGCTACATCCGGGAGATCGGTGATCAACCCGTCGACGCCCCAAGCCAACAAATCGCGCATCCGGTTGCGATCATTCACGACCCAGACATGCACCTTGTGATCCTCACGATGAAAGCCGTCGATGGATTCGGGCGACGCCAGGGTGTCTTCCAGCTGAAGGACATCGACCGGGCCGGGTCCGAGAGGCCCGCGCATCCACCAAGGTTCGCGCCGCATCAGGAGAAGTCCCCGGGGGAGCTGCGGGGCGAGAGCCTCCACCCGCCGAAGCGAGATCGGGTTGAATGACGACATCAGAACGTGATCTTCGAGCTTGTGCCGGCGAACAAGCCTGATGACTGCGTCCGGTAAGCGATTGAACGGCCGCCGATAGTTCGAAAGCTCGATGTCGTATAGAACGGTTTCACCAAGTGTCTCGAAGACGCGCTCAAGTGTGGGAATACGTTCGCCGGCGAATTCAGGACCGAAGCGTTTCCCGGCATCCAGTCTTTCCAGTTCGGCGAGAGTGTGTCGGTCAAGCCTCCCCGCCCCGTCGGTGGTCCGATCCAACGTCCAATCATGATGGATGACCACGGCGCCATCGCGTGTCAGCCTGGTATCCAGCTCGACTGCGTCGGCGCCAAGCGCAACCGCAGTGGTGAATGCCCGCAGCGTGTTCTCGGGGGCACGGTGTGACGCCCCGCGGTGGGCGATAACCCGCGGGGCGCTCTCGAACCACTTGGACTGCATACGAAGGATCAGAGCTCGACGAAGTAGGCTTCCGCGGCGCGGTCGATTAGGTCCTTGGTCATCGACGGTTCGACGCTGAGGTAGCGTGAGATATCCAGGATTTGGTCGCAGATGTCGCGCGGATGTGAGGCGCGCAGCTTACGGTTACGCTTGATGTACCACTCTTGGAGCAGATAGGCCAGCCCCTTGTCGGAGTACTCGACGCCTTTGGCGCCGGCGACGTGCTTGAAGATGTTCCGGTATTCTTCGTAGTCCGGGTCGCCGACCTCGATCTTATGGCGCAACCGTCTAAGGAAAGCCTCGTCCACGAGGTCGCGTGGTGGCAGATTGGTCGAGAACACGACCATCACGTCAAAAGGAACCTCGACCTTGCGACCGGTGTGAAGGGTCAGGTAGTCGATCCGGTTCTCGAGCGGCACGATCCATCGGTTGAGCAAGTCGCGCGGGCGCACCTGCTGTCGGCCGAAGTCGTCGATCAGGAACACTCCACCGTTGGCCTTCACCTGGAAGGGAGCCTCGTAGAATTTGTTGACGTCGTCGAAAACCAGGTCGAGGCCGGCCATCGTCAACTCGCCACCCACCACGACGAACGGCCGCCGGATCTTCACCCAACGCGGATCCCGTTTGGCTCCGGTCTTCAACCCGCCGGTGCCGGAAGAAGTCACGTCCTCTTCTTCTGCCAGAACGTGATTGACCGAGTCATAGAGTTTGACCACCTGTCCATCGATGTCGATGGCATAGGGGATGTACATATCTTCCTGAAGGATCAGGCTTCCAATGGCCCGAGCGATTGAGGTCTTCCCGTTTCCCGGCGGCCCGTAGAGGAAGATGGAAGTGCCTGAGTTGACCGCGGGCCCGATCCTGTTGAAGATGCGTTCCGAAAGGATGAGGGAGGTTAATGCCTTCCGCATGATTGAAGCATGAACGGTCGGGCGGCCGCGGCTCTGTTTCCGGATTGATTCGTTGTAATACGAAACCGGCACGGGTGCCGGCCCCGCATATTGGCTCCGCTCGAGGGCCTCGCGCGCCCTGGCGATTCCCGCTCCGGTGATGGCGTATTGGTAGGAACCCTCTCCGAAGCCGACCTGCGTCTTGACCTCGACGAACTTCTCACGCTTGAGGGCTTCGAAGATCTGGTCAACCATACCGGCGAACGGTAGGGCCATGGCCTCGGCGGCCTTGAAGCCTGTCAGGTAGCCTCGGAAATACAGGCTCTTCAAGGCGAGATCCTGCAGCCAGAGTTGGGACAACCCGGTGTCTTCGACCCGGCTGATCGGTGCCGGCAAGAAACGCATGCTCGATGTACTGGGTCGAGGGACGTCGGAAGCCGTCCTGACCGGTGAACGGGGTAATGCCATATTGCTCCTCCAGGTGACTCGGGTCCCCCGTCGGGGACGGGGCCCGGCCAACTCGCGCCGGACAACCTCCAGAGTGCCGACCGGCTCAGGCCGCTCGACACTCACCCGACGTAACGATTATAGCCATGCCGCACGAGGCGTGCAAATCACCCGTTGTCCCCATTTCCCGATCCATGTACAATCCTCGGCTACGATGGAGCTGACGGTCGTCGTTCCGGTCTTCAACGAGCGAAACACCGTTGAGGAGATACTTCGGCGGGTTGAGTCGGTCGGTCTGGCGGATGAGATCATCGTTGTCGATGATGGCTCGACCGACGGCACCCGCGAGCTCCTGCAAGAGCTGGCCGCGAAGCGGCCAGATTTGCGGCTGATCTTGCACGACGGCAATCAGGGAAAGGGAGCGGCGGTCCGGAGCGGGGTGCGAGCTGCGAATGGCGATCTGGTGCTCATCCAGGACGCCGACCTGGAGTATGACCCACGCGAGTATCAGAAGCTGTTGACACCGATCCAGGAGGACAAGGCCGATGTCGTATTCGGCTCACGCTTCCTCGGAGCGGCGCGTCGACCGACCATGTTCTGGCACATGGTCGCCAACAAGCTCCTTACCCTGATGACGAATTTGCTCTATAACAGCATTTTGTCGGATATGGAGACCGGATACAAAGTCTTCCGCCGCGACATTATTCAGGCCATTCCTCTGAGAGCGCGTCGCTTCGACTTCGAGCCCGAGATCACGGCCAAGCTGCTCAAGCGGCGCATCCGGATTTATGAAGTCCCGATCACCTTCACACCGCGCGAGTACGACGAAGGCAAGAAGATCGGTCTCAAGGACGCTTTCGCGGCGACCTGGGCCCTCTTGCGCTACCGTTTCTTCGATTAGACCCCCACAAAAAAGGGAAACCTACGGCCGGGTCGAGATCGTCCACTCTGGGCGGCGGGCATCGTCCCCCCCCACCCGCAACGCGCGCCGTTCGCGCAGGCGAGCCGGGTCTCATACCGTCACCCCTGTTGCAGCCGGGCGAACATCCAGGACATTCAGCTGGATACTCCGCACCCCCATGTAGTCGTTCCATTCCGGCTTGAAAGCCACGTCGACCTCTTCGGGTAGCTCATCCGCCTTCTTACCCTGACGGAATGCAATTGCTTCGCGGAAGACTCGGCCATCGCTCAAGGTCATCTTGAGGTGGCCCCCCTCTTTACCGACAACCCTGCGATCCACAACTCGAACCTTGCTGACAGCCAGGACCGGCGCCGGATTCCCGTGTCCACACGGTTCGAGCTGCTGAAGAAAGGAGAGCAGGTTCTCACTGACTTCACCCAGGCTCGATTCGGCGTCGATCTCGAGCACCGGCGAGACATCGCGTCCGGCGAATGCCTCATGGGCGAAGGCCTCCAGCCGGTTGACGAACTCGTCCCAGCGTTCGTTCGAGACGGAGAAGCCAGCTGCGGCGGCGTGGCCGCCATGGCGCTCAGTCAGTCCGGCGCACGCGTCCAGGGCCTGGGTTATGTGGAACCCCGGAATGCTCCGCGCCGAACCACGCGTGCTCCGTTCTCCTCGGCGTGCAATGAGAGCCGGTCGGTAGTACGTCTCTGCCAATCGAGCCGCAGCCAGACCGACCACACCCTCGTTGAAGGACGGATCGGCGACGACAATGACATCTTGCGCTCCTTGCTCCCCGACCCGCGCCCGAGCCAGCTCGACCACCTCCAGCGTAATCCGTCGCCTTTCATCGTTCGCCCGCTCGAGTTCCTCGGCCAATCGCCGAGCCTGCTCCTCGTTCTGCTCCATCAACAAACCCAGCGCGGCTGCCGCCGACCCCATCCGCCCGGCGGCGTTCAAACGCGGCCCGAGCCCGAAGCCGATCGCCGCCGCATCGATCCGGCCAGAGGCATATCGGGCGACCTTGGCCAGTGCCCGAAGCCCAACACGCGCCTGCCGGTTGAGCACCTCCAGCCCCTGTGAGACCAAGAAACGGTTCTCCCCGTTGAGTGGAACCACATCGGCGACCGTCCCCAGGGCCACCAGATCGAGCAGAAACGACGGCTCCGGGAGGTCAAGCCTGGCCGAGATCGCCTGACATACCTTGTAGGCCAATCCGACTCCCGATAGTTCCTTGAAGGGATATTCGTCGCCCGGTTGCTTTGGATTCACGATGGAACTGGCCCGCGGCAGCACATGCCCCGGATGGTGGTGATCCGTGATGATCACGTCCAATCCGCCGCGGACCGCTGATTCGACCTCGGCCACCGATCGGATCCCGGAGTCGACGGTCATTACCAGAGCGGCACCGGATTCTCGAATCTCGGCCAGCGCCGGGGCATTCAGCCCGTAGCCTTCATCGAACCTGTTCGGTATGTAACTTTCGACTCGGGCGCCGAGGCTGCCGAGGAAATCGAGCATCACGGCCGAAGCTGTCACACCATCGGTGTCGTAGTCTCCGTAGACGACGATCTTCTCACGCGAGTCGATCGCCCGCATAAGGCGATCGACGGCTGCCTGCATCCCTCGCATGAGGTAAGGATCGTTCGATCCCGGGGCGGCCCCGCGCAGGAAGTCAGTCGCCTCCTGCTCCGTCTGAACGCCGCGCCGAAGAAGGATCCGCCGTTCGATCGGGCTAAAACGCGACAGCGAAATGTCGATCCCGGGCGGGATCCTCGGAGGAAAGACCCAGCGTTTCTCCAATGTGAACACCCCCTACCCGAGAACGCAAAAGGGCCCGCGTTGCGCGGGCCCTCGTCCGATCGATGGGACGATCAGGCCCAACCCTGATTTCGGATGAAACTCGAGATGACAGGGACTTCCGTGTAGTTTCCCCGGTAGGAATCGATGGCGGGCCACAAGGTCGCCAGCCAAAGGATGGGCGCGCACAGCGCGCCAAATCCGAGGGTTATGGCACTCACAAGGAAGATCAGGACCCATAGCACGACGTTGAACACCAGAGCTTGAACTGCATGGAACTTGATGAACGGCCGAGCCTTCTTCTCCTCCATGAGGAGCACGATGATGGCGACGATCGGGATGGGATAACCCAAGGCCGACCATAGCTTGTCGTCGCTGGTGACCTCGCCCATGCCGCTCATACCGCCCGTTCCAGGTTGTTCACTCATGTCTGCCTCTCCTGTGTATGTGGGGTGAGCATCGACCCGTCTCGCTAAACGGATCGGATGCAACACCGGCCTGAGACCGGTCCTTGCCCGGCATCATTGTACTGGCGTCCGTGCAGGGCGCAAGTCCGATCTTTATAACCCCATTGCCGGAAGAAGGTTGCATTCCCCCCGGCTTGCCGCATGTGTGCTAGGATTGCCCTATGCGGGTCGTTTTCATGGGTTCACCGGCGTTTGCCGTTCCGAGCCTTGAGGCCCTCGCTGAGCGCTATGACGTTGTGGGCATCATCACCCAGCCGGATCGAGCGGCAGGACGCGGCCGGCGCCTGCGATCGCCGGAGGTCAAGCGATATGCCCAGGCGCGTTCGATCCCGATTCTCCAACCTTTGCGGTTGAGGGGGCCCGAGGTACTCCACCAGATCGAAAGTTGGGCGTCGGATGTTATCGTCGTCGCCGCGTTCGGACAGCTGATCCCACCTGCGATCCTCGATCTGCCGGAGCACGGCTGCGTCAATGTCCATCCGTCCCTCTTGCCCCGCTGGCGCGGCGCTTCCCCTGTCCAGGCGGCCATCCTCCACGGCGATGAGGAGTCTGGCGTCACGATCATGAGGCTGGAGGCTGGGCTTGACACCGGGCCAACCCTCTCCCAGCGAAGGGTGCATATCCTGCCGGAGGAGACCGCGGGCGATTTGGCTGGACGGCTGGCGGAATTGGGCGCCGATCTGCTGATCGAGACTCTTCCCGCCTATCTGCAGGGTGCCCTGACTCCGGAGCCTCAAGATGAGGCCCTGGCGACCTACTCTCCCGAGATCCCTAAGTCCGCCGGGGAAGTGGATTTCACCAAGACCGCCGAAGTGCTGGCACGCCAAGTTCGTGCCTACGAGCCGTGGCCGGCCTCGTTCCTGCTTTGGAGGGGCCGCCGGCTCGTCGTTCATCGGGCGCGGGCACGCAATGCTGATGGGAACGCGCCCGGCCTAGTCCGGTCGGTGGACGGGTATCCCGCGGTCATGACCTCTGCCGGCCTACTCATCCTTGAGATCGTCCAGCCGGAAGGGAGACGTTCTATGGATGGCGCCGACTTCATCCGAGGCGCGCCTGACTTTGTCGGCAGCCTGGTGACAGTCCCCGGCAAGGCCTAGCGCCAGCTATTCTTCTGGGCGCCCTTGCCAAAGCGGAGGAGAGGATTGAGGGAATTCATCCTTGCACTCGATCAGGGGACCACATCCTCACGCGCCATCTTGTTCAATCAGGCGGGTGAGATCGCGGCGCAAGCCCAGGCCGAGTTCCCTCAGATCTACCCGCAACCAGGCTGGGTCGAGCACGATCCAGAGGTGATCTGGTCGACTCAGATTGAAACCGCGCAGAGAGTCCTCCAGGATGCCTCGGTCGATGCCGACGGCGTGGCCGCGATCGGGATCACCAATCAGCGTGAAACGACGTTGCTGTGGGACCGCTCCACCGGCAAACCCATCCACAATGCCATCGTCTGGCAATGCCGGCGAACCGCGCCGATGTGCGCTGAGCTTCGCGCCGAAGGGTTCGACGCCCTGATTCGCGAACGGACGGGATTGGTCACCGACCCGTACTTCTCAGGTACGAAGGTCGCCTGGCTGCTGGAGAACGTCCCGGGAGCACGCGCAAGGGCCGAACGCGGCGAGCTCGCATTTGGAACGATCGACTCTTTCCTCATCTGGCGTTTGACCGGTGGCAGGCTGCACATTACAGACCCGTCGAACGCTTCGCGCACCTTGCTCTTCGACATCCATCGGGGCATCTGGGATCCGGAAATCTGCGATCACTTGAAGATCCCGGCATCGGTCTTGCCCCAGGTCCAACCCTCCTCAGCGATTTACGGCGAGGCGGATGCCGGTATCCTGGGCGGGGCGATTCCACTCGCCGGGATCGCCGGCGACCAGCAGGCGGCGACATTCGGCCAGGCCTGTTTCCGGCCCGGGATGGCCAAGAACACCTACGGCACAGGTTGCTTCGTCCTGCTAAACACAGGCTCCTCACCGGTCAGCTCCTCCTCCGGGCTCCTCACCACCGTCGGCTGGCAGCTCGACGGCAAAGGTGCCGCCCGGGTCAAGCCAGGATTGTCCTACTGCCTCGAGGGGAGCATATTCATCGCCGGCGCGGCGGTCCAATGGCTGCGGGATGGCCTGGGGCTGATCCAGCAGAGTTCGGAGGTCGAGGCCTTGGCCGCCTCTGTTCCCGACAGCGCAGGTGTGTACATCGTGCCGGCATTCGTCGGACTTGGGGCACCTTACTGGGATCCATATGCCCGCGGTACGATTCTCGGCTTAACCCGCGGCACTCAGAGTGCTCACATCGCCCGCGCGACTTTGGAGGCGATCGCGTTCCAAACGTGGGACGTGATCCAGGCGATGGAGAAAGACGCCGGGCTCAGACTCGAAGCGCTTCGCGTCGATGGTGGTGCTTCGCGCAATAACCTCCTGATGCAAATCCAGGCAGATTTCCTGGGCGTCCCTGTTCAACGTCCGCGCGTGACTGAGACGACCGCCCTCGGTGCAGCCTACCTGGCCGGGCTTGCGGCCGGCCTCTGGCCGTCGACGACGACGATCGCCGACAACTGGCTGCTTGAGATGGAGTTCAATCCGAAGCTATCCGAGGTTGAGCGCCAGGCGCGCTTCGGAGAATGGCGCCGTGCCGTTGAGCGGAGCCGCGGTTGGCTCAAGAATGGGACCCTACCCACCTGATTGGTCGATCGACAGGAGGCCCGGACATGACCCTCCAGATTATTCGCACCCGCCACCCGCCTGAGCCTCACCTCGAGCAAATTCCGGAGCTACTGGAAGAGGTCGGGGTAAAGGCCACCTTGGCCGACATCCACCGGCGGGTCGAGGCCCTTCCGCGCCAGGATAGGATTCTTCTAGCCCTGGACGGGGAGCACCTGATCGGCTTTGCCCACTTACGCATCTCCCAAGACCTCCTCACCGACGAGACCGCTGAGGTCGCCAGCATTGTCGTCAGGGGGTCCCATCGGAGACAGGGCGTCGGCCGGCGCCTGATTGCTGCCGCCGAAGCCTGGGCCCGTGAGTCCGGCCGGGCGCGATTGCTGCTGCGCACCGACGTCGTCCGCACCGACGCACACGCATTCTATGTGGCCCGAGGTTATGAGCAGGCCTCAACCATGCTCGAGTTCGTGCGCGACCTGGCGCGGGCACGGCAGGCTGATGCGCCGACCGAGCCACGCTGACTTGACCTGACTTCCGGCCCTAGACCGACTGCATTTCCATGGAATGAATGTGGACGCTGCCACTATATCCACCCAGCTTCTCGTCATCGGTGGAGGCGCTACCGGACTTGGTATCGCCTGGGATGCCTGCCTGCGTGGCCTGAAAGTGATTCTGGTCGAGCAAGGCGACCTCGGCCAGGGCACGTCGGGGCGCTACCACGGTCTGCTCCACTCCGGAGGACGCTATGTTCTGTCTGACCCACGCTCGGCCAGCGACTGCGCCTCGGAGAACGTCATCCTGCGGCGGATCGTCCCTCAAGCAATCGAAGATACCGGCGGTCTGTTTGTTACGACCCCGGCCGACCCCCCGGATTTCGCCGACATCTGGATCTCGGCCTGCGCCGATACCGGGGTCGCGGCCGAAGAGATCCCGTTCGAAAGGGCCTTGACCCTTGAGCCGCTCCTCAACCCGCGGATATCGAGGGCTTTCCGAGTCGGCGACGGCTCGCTCGACTCCTTCGACCTACTTCATTGGCTGGCGAGAGCCGTACGCGACTCGGGCGGTCAGGTGCTTCTTCGAAATCGGGTCGAGGGGTTCGAGCTTTCCCAGGGACGTGTTGTCGCGGCCTCGGTTGTCGACGTGCGGTCGGGACAATCACGCCGGATCGGGGCCGAGATGGTCATCAATTCATCCGGCCCCTGGGCCCTTAGCGTAGCCGAGCTTGCCGGCCTCAGGCTGCCCGTCGTCCTCAGCAAGGGGAGCTTGATCGCGATGGCTACCCGGCTCGTTCACACCGTCGTGAACCGGTGCCGACCGCCGCAAGATGGGGACGTCATCGTTCCGGTCGGGACAGTAGCCGTGCTCGGGACGACGGATTTCGAAGTCGACGACCCTGCAGATCACTCTATCCAGGATTGGGAAGTCGACCGGCTCATGGCCGAAGGCGAGGTCCTGATCCCATCCCTGGCAGAACATCGGGCGCTGCGGGCCTGGGCCGGGGTGCGTGCGCTCTATCGTCCTCCCAAGACCACCCAAGAGGCGACACGCGACCTGCCAAGGGCCCACGCGATCCTCGATCACTCAGCCAGCGACGGCTGCGAAGGGATGATCAGCGTTGTCGGAGGCAAGCTGGCGACTTTTCGCTTGATGGCGGAGGGCACGGTCGACCTGGTCTGCCACAAGCTTGGGAACGCGGCGACATGCCGCACCGCCCAACATGCCTTGGGCCCCTCACCGCGTCAATATCATGCCCTTCCAACTCGCCTCTCCGAATACGAATCGGTACAGACCGGGAGTCTCTCGATTCTGTGCG